>ENA-UOWO01000472-UOWO01000472.1-activated-sludge-metagenome-genome-assembly--contig:-NODE-472-length-58870-cov-6.345473_pt1 | contig 58870 bp, 47 predicted proteins | sample MGYA00238148_ERZ761564 | MGnify/ENA primary metagenome ERZ761564 (study PRJEB28885, sample SAMN05720194) | activated sludge metagenome | isolation source: Anaerobic digester | place: USA...
TACAAGCTACGAATTTTAAACCACATCTACCGACAGGTGTCGGTTTAGTTCAACGTGTTATCTGTGTACCAAAGTTACTCATTATTTACCTTTTTTTGAGTTATCAGGTAGCTAAAGGTAAATATAAAACCTGATTCTGTTCATAAATCATCAAACGGACTACGGATATTCTGAATACTATGTGTCGTTACATGGGTGTATATCTCTGTTGTCCGACTGCTCTTATGACCCAATAAAGCCTGTATGTATCTTAAATCAGTCCCGGCTTCCAGAAGATGCGTCGCGTAACTGTGCCTCAATCCATGTAAAGTGATATCCTTCTTCTTTATGCCTGCTTTTTCATATGCAGTCCTGAATACCTTCTCCAGACTTTCCGGACTGTACTGCCTGCCACTATATTGCCCCTCAAATAAATACTTTACTGGCTTGTAATGTAAGAGATAAAGATCCAACATCTGCAATAACTTATCCGTTAAAGGTACAATCCTGTCTTTAAATCCTTTCGATTGCCTTATGTGCATCAGCCTTCTGTCCTTGTCAATATCCGATGGTAATAACTCGAGAACTTCACTCCTGCGTAAACCACATCCGTAAACCAGACTTAACATAGTCCGATGCTTTTCGTTAACCACTGAATCAAGTATCCTCTTCACTTCTTCTTTGCTCAGAACATTCGGTAAACGATGCTGTGGCCTGGGCCTTGATATTTCACCCGGATCTATCACTGACTTGTATATCTTCCCGTAAAATTTCTTTATTGCACTTATCATCTGGTTCTGAAAGGAACGGCTCAGGTTGTTTGGCAAAATGTATTCATCAACAATCCTTACCAAATCTTCTGAAGTGAACTCTTCAGCTTCCTTCGGACTGATAAATCTCAGAAATGTTGTTATCATTCCGGTATATGTCCTTATCGTTGATTCCGGATACCGGTTTGATTCCATCCACCTCCTGAATTTGTCAATATCAGCCTTCCCTTTCTCACTGAGCGGGATCCGCCTTATTTCAATAGAAATATCAGGCTGCGAAATTTTTTCTTTTCTTTCATCAGCCTTTTGTACACCGATATTTTCAGGATGATGAGTTCTTAATCCTGAATCATCAAGAACAGCTAATCCACTATACAATCCGGCAAGATCTTTAAATAATTCTGCATCATCCGGAATATGCCAGCTATACAGACTCTGACTCCATTTTGATCCCGGAATGCTCCGCGTTATTTTTATTAATTCATTGTCGTAGGGAAACCTCAGGGTAACACGATTTTCTCCTTTGTGCAAAACCCTTTCACAAATAATTGTTTTCATTTTTACAGCGAGTTAATTATATGTAAAATAGCACTATATAACTAATAACCGAATGTCAGATCATTCTGCGCCCTGAATATTTCAATGTATCAATTGCCATTGTTTTCAGAGTCCGTGTGAAAAAACTTCCTTTCATCGTCTTATCCTTAAATCCCACACCAAGCTTCGCTGATTCAGTTATGCGAAGGCGAAGAGGGAGACTTAATAAATTACTGATGCTTTCAAAGCCCCCCCCTTGGGGGGATGGGGGGTAGAAAAGGATTTGTACACAGCCTCTTCAGCCAACGGACTATTTTTGGGATTTTTAAAAATCCATCTGATCTTTAGCCTCATTCCCCAGCTTTATAACCATAATCCCTCCCTTTACCACATCTGCAAATCGGATGAATGTTGAAGCGAGATTATTTCCATTCAGAGATATCGACTGAATATATACATTATCCGGACTGTTGTTTTCAGTTTCAATTACAAATTGCTCTCCTGAATAGTATTTGCTGCTCAGATCAATTATGACCCTGTCGAAAACCGGACTGCCAATACCAAATAACGGTTCAGGTTCTGTAAGTCCCTTTGCATCAAACAATCCCATCGACGACATCACATACCATGCTCCGAGCTGACCCTGATCCTCATCCTGACCATATCCATACCCGTGAATGCCTTCCGTACCATAAAATTCATTCAGGATTGCCCTTACCCAATTCTGGGTTTTGGAAGGGGCTCCTGAAAAATTAAAAAGCCATGATGTATGAAGACATGGCTGATTGCCGTGATTATATGGCTTGGTAATTCCCGCAAACGCCTGTATCTCAGTTCCTCCACCGAAAATATCTTTTTGGGAAATTAAGAAAGTGCTGTCAAGCCTTGTATTGAACTCATCCCTTCCAATCTTGTCAATCATACCTTCAGGGTCATGGGGTACATAAAATGAGTATTGCATAGCATTTCCCTCCTGGAAGCCGTCATGAGGTACTGATGCATCGAATTCTTCAAAGAAATCCCCGTTTTCAAGCCGTGGCCAGATCATCTTTCTTTTGGGATGAAAGATCTTTTCCCAGCCTTTAGATAATTCAATCAGCATCTCATAATCCTGATCTTTCCCGAGAGCCTTTGCCATCTGTGCAACTGCGTATGAGGTGAAGGAATACTCCAGTGTATGCGAACACGAGAATTTCCACAATTCATCGGATCCTGAACCTGTTTTGTTATAAGGTACATAACCATACTTGACAAACCGGCCTACATCCATCTTTCCGGCACCGAAAACTCTTCCTTCCGATGTTATTTCATTCTTCAGACAGGCTTCATAAGCTTTTTCAATATCAAAATCCCTTATCCCGCACATATATGCACTTACTATTGCCAGCGGAACCTGATTGGTGCCGACACCCGAAACAAATTTGCTGCATGCCAGTCCGTCGCCGAGCCATCCGGCATTTTCATAAACCCTGAGGTGTGTTTTTATAAAATCAAGTAAATATTCAGGATAAGCGAGAGCCCATAATTGGATGAGATTCCATTGCCCGCCCCAGATAGCATCGGTATTGTAAAAGTTGAATTCAGGCTTCCCGTCTGAGCCTGCAGGAATGATCCCGTTGGTTCCGTCATGCCTTGGATATGAGCCATTAACATCACTGGCAACTCCCCGTCCAAGTATTGCATGATAAAGACCGGTATAAAACTTCACCTTATCCTCATGGATATTACCTTCAACCCGGATCCTTCCCAGATAAGAATTCCATTTGTCGTTTGTAAGTTCTCTTGCTTCATCAAACCTCAGCTCTTTTGCTTCTGTATCGAGATTCAGACGGGCATTCTCAACAGAAGTATAGGAGAGCCCCGCTTTGATAGTTATGCTTTCATTCTCCTTTGTGGAAAATGTAAGATAAAGACCAGCTCCTCTGCCCTTCGCCTCTTTCCTGCCGGCCTCAGCCTTTGTTCCGTGAAAGATACCATATCTGTCGGGCTTTTTGTCAATAACTGCAGAAAAATACATCCTGACACTTGCCCCTGTCTGGTATTTCTTTACATATTCGGGATAGGTTTCGACATATCCTTCAACCCGGCCGTCACTTGTAAGAGCTACAGATGCGTCTTTTACCTCACCGCTTTCACCCTGCTTATTACCAATATCAAAAAGTACATGGGACTGTTGGTTTGCGGGGAAAGTATACCGGTGAAAACTTACCCGGTCCGTAGATGTAAGCTCAGCCCTGATATTATAATCTTTAAGGATGACAGAATAATAGCCTGCACTTAATATTTCATCCTGTTTATCAAATCTTGACCTATATCCCTTGTCGGAAAAATCAAGCTTGCCGGGTATGGTCCTCAGTTCACCGTTTGTCGGCATGAAAACCACTCCACCTACCTGGAACTCGTGGAAATTAGGAAAGCCTTCAATTGAATTATGCCTGAAATCATAGCCGACAGCCTCCCATCCACTGGCATTACCCAGATGGCCATCCGTTGAAGGTCCCGGCTTGGCCATCCCGAACGGACTGGCTCCCGGGGCGACATGAAACCACCTGCAGTGAGCAGTCCCGATCTGCGGATCGACATATTTTGTCAGATCCTCAACTTCTGTAATGCCTTTCTCTGTCCGGCACGAAAATGATATCAATATCAAACATGTAATAATACCTGCGAATAGAAGTTTTGTTCTCATAAATTAAATATTTGTCATTTATAGTTTTTCGTCAACTACGAGTCAGGTAAAGAGCACCGTCATTGCGAATCCCGCTTCGTAACCATGCATCTTTGATGAAATCTTAAGATTGCGGGATGAAGCAATCCTTTTCGGTTAATTACCATGCTCACCCCTCATGGCTCACTACTCCTCACCCCTCATTACTCACGACTCACGCCTCACGCCTCGCCGCTTGCCGCTCGCCGCTGCGGACGTTTCCACCTCGTCAGTCCCATAAGCAAACTCCGATATTCTGCAAAACCTTAAAACGGAGCGCTTATGTCTGACTTGATTTAGAATTCATTAAAATTACATTTATTTTGTAAATTTAGTGTTTCCTTTTTTTCAGAAAACCAAATCAGGAAGATTATGAGGCTGAAAATATTTTTAATGTTCCCATTAATCGCAGTCATTTATTTTTCATGCCTGCACCGGTCAGAATCGACAAAAGATAACGGGGAGAACCATGGTTACTTGGTTAAGATAAGTCAGCAACCTGTCCTCGCTGGTCGGGTTGAAAACGAACTCGTAACTATAACTTTTCCTGTTGCTGATTACACGGATGAAAACCTTTCGATAAAGAGTATCAGTCTGAAATTCAACAAAACAAGCCGGATGGAAAATCTTGAATCCATAAATGCATATTTTTACAGTGGATCGGAATCAGCTCAGAAACAATTTTTCGGAAATTCAGACAAGCCTTCAGTCAACAATAAGATAGATGGAGCCATCACATTAAGTGATTCACTGAACAGGATCATTATCTGCTTTGATCCTGCTGAAAATATTGATATGATGGCCAGGCTGATAATTGAAGGTTTAAGTATTTCTTTATCTGACCGGACAAAGATCGATCTTAAGATGCCTTCCGGGAAAAATATTGTACGCTTCGGACAGGTGCTCCGGGCTGCCGGGCAGGATAATTGTGATACTTACCGTATACCCGGACTGGTCACAACAAATTCCGGCACCCTTATCGCTGTTTATGACAACAGGTATACAAGGAGTAAAGATCTCCAGGAGGACATTGATATCGGGATGAGCCGGAGCACCGACGGTGGTAATTCATGGGAACCGATGAAAGTAATCATGGATATGGGAGAATATGGAGGACGTCCCGAAGAACTTAATGGGACAGGAGATCCATGTGTACTTTATGATCATAAAACCAACACTATATGGGTGGCGGCTCTCTGGATGAGCGGAGCATCGCGCGACCTTATGCTCTGGAACGCATCGGGACCCGGAATGACACCGGAAGAAACCGGACAATTCCTGATAGTCAAAAGCACTGATGACGGAATTACATGGTCCGAACCGGTCAATATAACGAAACAGATAAAAGATCCTTCATGGCAGCTGCTGTTACAGGGTCCTGGCCGGGGAATTACAACAAAAGACGGTACTCTGGTCTTTCCGGCACAATTCAAGGCGGATATCGGTGAACCTGCTCTCGACGGGGGCCAGTATAGCTGTCATTCAACAATAGTATGGAGCCGTGACGGTGGAACAACATGGAATATCGGGACAGGGGCTGTGTCAAATACTACCGAAGCACAGGTCGTTGAGCTGTCCGACGGCGCCCTGATGCTCAATATGCGTGATGACCTCAACAGGAAAGAAAAAGGTGTGACTAACGGAAGAGCAGTAGCTGTTACAAAAGACCTGGGAAAAACCTGGGTCGTCCATCCATCATCCAATTCAGCCCTGCCGGAACCCAACTGTATGGCCAGCCTCATTTCAGCAGATATTTTTATTGAGGGGATAAAGAAAAAAGTTCTTTTCTTTTCAAATCCGGATAATAAAATCTCAAGATCTGATATGACAATTAAAGCCAGCCTCGATGAAGGCTCAACCTGGCCTGAAAAATATCAGCTTGAAATTTATGAACCTGAGGGTTACGGTTATTCATGCATGACTATGGTTGATGAAAAGACCGTGGGTATCCTTTACGAAGGCTCGAAAGAACTCTTTTTTCAGAAAATTCCGGTAAGCGATATACTGAAAGGATCAAAGTTTTAAACGCACAGAGCACACGCGTCCTCCGAAGCTTTAGCGAAGGAGGAGAGCACAGAACACACGTGTCCTCCGTAGCTTTAGCGAAGGAGGAGAGCACGGAGCGAAGGGAGAGAGAGCCATGTGTTACAGGTATAATTCAAATCCAGTAGTAATAAATTGAATTTCTTCACCGGAAATAAATATATTTGAAATCCAAACAATAAAAATAATATACGCCATAAAATACTACCCTAACACCGTCAAACCCTCGAACCGTCAAACCCTCGAACCGTCAAACCCTCGAACCGTCAAACCGTCAAACCGTCAAACCCTTATCTAACCCGTATTAAAAAACCTCAAAATAAATAACCAAAATAATGAAATTCAAAAAATTCGAAGGACTTGTAGCCGCTCCATTCACCCCGATGGATAAGAAAGGAAACATTAATCTGAATATTATTCCCGGGTACTATTCTTTTCTGGCACAGAACGGAGTGATCGGAGCATTTATAAACGGTTCAACAGGAGAGGGTCCTTCCCTGACCCAGAAAGAAAAACAACTTCAGACATCCGCATGGGCAGAATGTTTAAAAACAGATGGCCGGGTAAAGGTAATTAATATGATAGGAGGGACATCTTACAGGGAATGCATTGAGAATGCGGTTTTCTCATATGAAGCAGGACTTACGGCAGTGGCAATGGTGGCCCCATATTACTTCAAACCTTCCGATACCGGGAAGCTTGCTGAATTTGTTTCCATTGTTGGTGAATCTGTTCCTGAAATGCCGGTATATTTCTATAACATACCTGTCCTTACGGGTGTCAGGATGCCGATGATCGGATTCCTGGAAAAGATCACTGCAATGCTTCCGAATTTCGCTGGTCTCAAGTATACAGATGAGGATCTGATGGATTTTATGTCGTGCATCAATTTCCGGGATGGTGAATTCGATATGCTCTACGGAAGAGATGAATGTATGCTTGCAGTTCTTGCACTGGGTTGTAAAGGATTCGTTGGCAGCACTTATAATTATGCAGCCCCTCTCTACCATAAGCTCATCGGGGCATTCAATAAAGGGAATCTTGCGGAAGCGAGAAAGTTGCAGCAAAAATCCATCGACATGATCGAATTGCTGGGCAAATATGGCGGAATGGCAACCGGTAAAGCATATATGAAACTTGCCGGATTTGATTGCGGTAATTTCCGTCCCCCTGTTTATAATATGCCTGATGATTCATTCGACAGTTTCAGGGATGATGTAAGAAACCTGGGTATCAACGATCTGTTTTCAAAGAAATAATTCACAGGTAATTTCACTCAATTAATGGAAAAAAAATTTGATGCTCTGGCACAACAGTATAAGAATGAACTGTTTGGGAATGTTATTCCTTTCTGGGAAAAAAACTCGATAGATAAGGAGTGCGGAGGATTTTTTACATGTCTTGACAGGTACGGAAACGTATTTGATACTGATAAGTTTATCTGGCTTCAGGGCAGGCAGGTCTGGTTGTTCTCTGCTATTTACAACAATATGGAGAAGAATAATAAATGGCTTGATATTGCAGAACATGGAGCACAGTTTCTGGATAAATACGGACATGACAAAGACGGTAACTGGTATTTTTCATTGAACCGTGAAGGTAAACCTCTTGTGGCACCATATAATATTTTCTCGGATTGTTTTGCAACAATGGCATTCGGACAGCTGGCAAAAGCAACAGGTAATGAGCATTATTCAGACATTGCTGTCAGAACATTCAGGAATATATTATCACGAGCGGGAAATCCGAAGGGAATGTATAACAAGGTCATGCCCGGAACCCGTCCACTGAAAAGCTTCTCATTACCGATGATACTTTGTAATCTTTCCCTCGAAATAGAACATCTCCTTGAAAAGAATTTTGTCGATGAAACTATTGACCGTTGTATCCATGAAGTCATGGAGGTCTTTTATGACAGACACTCGGGTCTGATCCGCGAAAATGTCAGTCCCGACGGTTCTTTTTCTGATTCATTTGAGGGCAGGTTGCTGAACCCGGGTCACGGGATTGAAGCAATGTGGTTCATTATGGATCTTGCCGTCAGGAATAATAATAATGCTTTAATTGAAAAAGCTGTCAGGATCACCCTCGATATTCTCAATTACAGCTGGGATAGTGAATTCGGCGGGATATTCTACTTTATGGATATTATGGGGAAGCCGGTACAGCAGCTTGAATGGGATCAGAAGCTATGGTGGGTTCATATTGAAACACTTATAAGCCTGATCAAAGGTTATTATCATACCGGGAACCCTGAATGTCTGAAGTGGTTCGAAAAGGTTCACGATTATACCTGGTCACATTTCCCCGATCCTCAGTACGGAGAATGGTTCGGTTACCTTAACCGCCGGGGAGAGGTGCTCCTTCCTCTTAAAGGTGGCAAATGGAAGGGTTGTTTCCATGTACCGAGAGGACTATGTCAGGTATGGCGTACCCTGGAGAGATTTGATTAGTAAAGGCTTTAAAAAAAGACAAACATATTAGCTGCAATGCTGTTTACGTCTGCTGGTAACATAAATGACCGTAAAGACGCCATACATGGCGTCTCATCCAAACCCTGGTACCCCTGGCTGGTAGTAGCCCTGCTCTGGATGGTCGCGCTCCTGAATTATCTCGACCGGCAGATGCTTTCAACAATGAAAGCTGCTATAATGGGAGATATAAGGGAGCTCGAAATGGCCGAGAATTTCGGCCGGCTTATGGCTGTCTTCCTGTGGATTTACGGACTTATGTCTCCTGTGGCAGGACTTATAGCCGACCGGATTAACCGGAAATGGCTTATTGTCGGAAGCCTGTTCGTGTGGTCGGGTGTAACACTTGCTATGGGATTTGCTACCACATTCAAACAGCTTTATGTCCTGAGAGCGATAATGGGCATAAGTGAAGCCCTTTATATCCCTGCCGGACTGGCACTTATCGCCGATTATCATAAAGGAAATACCCGTTCACTCGCAGTTGGTATCCATATGACAGGACTATATGTGGGTCAGGCACTTGGAGGATTCGGGGCTACAGTTGCACAGACATGGTCGTGGCAGATAACTTTTCAGGGCTTCGGACTGATTGGCGTTATTTATTCCCTGGTTTTAATTGCCTTCCTTCGTGAAAAAAGAGATATTTCAATAAGCGATATCAAAAAAGAAGCATCAGGAAACCTTTTAGGATCTGTTAAAAGAAGTCTTGGAATGCTCCTGGGAATCATGAGCTTCTGGGTAATCCTGTTTTATTTTGCCGTTCCAAGCCTTCCGGGCTGGGCTGTCAAGAACTGGATGCCTACATTATTTGCCGACACTCTCGGAATTGATATGTCACGGGCAGGACCATTATGTACGATTACGATAGCTTCATCATCATTTCTGGGTGTCATAGCCGGTGGTATTATTGCTGACAAATGGATATCCCGGAATCTCAGAGGGAGGATCTATACCGGTGCTATCGGCCTGTCTCTGACAATACCGGCTCTCTTTCTTGTTGGTTTCAGTAACGGGATTACCGGAATTATGGCCGGAGGGATTTTATTCGGCCTGGGATTCGGTATGTTCGATACCAATAATATGCCCATATTATGCCAGTTTGTATCTCCGCGCCACCGTGCTGCCGGGTACGGTCTGATGAACCTTACCGGTGTATTTGCAGGAGCGCTTGTGACAAGCTGGCTGGGTAAATCGACCGATGCCGGTAAGCTTGGGAGAGATATGGCTCTCCTCGCAATCCCTGTCGCGGTTGCAGTAATCCTGTTGCTTATGACCCTTAAACCCGTTGTAACCGACAAGACAGATGATTAATGAAGTAACTACGTATTATAATACGTTTTTTAATACGTATTATAATACGTAGATTTGCCAAAGTACCGGAATATGATTTGGAATTTAAAGTTGGATCTGTGAGAACAATCGCTCAGATAATATTTGAAAATGAAAATGGAGAACTTCTTCTTTATCTTCGCGATAATAAGCCGGGAATACCTTTCCCTCTTCACTGGGATCTTATTGGCGGACATGTTGAGGAAGGAGAAACTCCCGAACAGGCCCTTGTCCGCGAAGTGAAAGAAGAACTTGATATTGACCTTAAGGAATTTAAATTCTTCAGGAAATATGATTGTTTTGATGGGGATGCATATCCGAACATAAAATATATTTATACTGGCAATATCAACCTTCCCATTGATCAGATAACACTTCTCGAAGGAGATCATCCCGGGTTTTTCGGGAGAGACAAAATACCTCAGCTTAAATTTGCCAATATCCTGAAGAGAATAGTAATGGATTATTTAAAAGAGAATGAATAGATCTTATCTGAAAACCTTTATTTTGCTTGCACCTGCAGCAATCACTTCATGTATAAATCAAACCGGACAACCAAATATACTTATTGCTATTGGTGATGATATTTCATATCCTCATATGAGTGCATATGGTTGTACCTTTGTCCTGACGCCAGGCTTTGACAGGGTGGCAGGGGAGGGGATTCTGTTCAAAAATGCATATACCCCTAATGCCAAATCATCTCCGTCCCGGGCATGTCTGCTGACAGGCCGCAACAGCTGGCAGCTTGAAGAAGCGTGTAATCATGTTCCCTTCTTTCCTCCGAAATTTAAAACATTCATGGAATCGCTGGATTCGCATGGGTATAATGTCGGTTATACTGCAAAGGGCTGGGCTCCGGGAGTGGCTCTCGACAGCACCGGTAAGAACCGTCAGATGACCGGGAAGCTATATAATTCAAGAAAAGCCCTGCCGCCAGCTTCGGGAATCAGTGTTACAGATTATGCTGCAAATTTTGAGGATTTCCTGAAGTCGGTGGAACCCGGAAAGCCCTTCTGCTTCTGGTACGGATCCCACGAACCTCACAGGAAGTATGAATACGGTTCAGGGGTTTCAAAAGGAGGAAAGAACCTGTCCGAAATCAAAAAAATATTTCCCTTCTGGCCTGAGAATGATACTGTAAGGAATGATCTTCTTGATTATGCCTTTGAAATTGAATATTTCGACTCTCACCTTGTAAAAATGCTTGAAATGCTTGAATCGAAGGGAGAACTTGAAAATACTATTGTGATTGTGACCGCGGATAACGGAATGCCTTTCCCCAGGATAAAGGGTCAGGTATATGAATATTCAAACCATATGCCTCTTGCAATAATGTGGGGAAAAGGTATCAAGAATCCGGGCCGGGTTGTTGAAGATTTTATAAGTTTCATTGATATTGCTCCGACCCTTCTTGATGTGGCAGGAATAGCGGAAACAGAAAGCGGAATGCAGGAGATTGAAGGCAGAAGTTTTTCAGATATTTTCAGTTCCCACAGGAGTGGTCTTATTAGCAAAGACCGTAACTATGTCCTGGTCGGAAAAGAACGTCATGATGTCGGAAGACCCGATGATCAGGGTTATCCTGTCCGGGGAATAGTTAAAGACGGATTCCTTTACCTGATGAATTTCAAGGCTGACCGCTGGCCGGCAGGAAATCCTGAAACAGGATATCTGAATACTGATGCGGGACCGACAAAAACCCTGATCCTTAATATGAAAAGAAGTAATCGGTCGGATAATTTCTGGAACCTGAATTTTGGTAAGAGAACAGAAGAAGAATTGTACAATATAATGCTTGATCCCGGATGTATCAGTAATCTTGCAGGACAACCTGAGTTTATTGAAGTTGCCACAACATTAGGTACTTTGCTTGAAGAGGAACTGATCAGGCAAAATGATCCCAGGATACTCGGTAATGGCGATATCTTTGACAATTATCCTTATGCTGAAGAACGTACGAGAGATTTTTATAACAGGTTTATAAAAGGTGAATTGCCAAGAAAAGTTGCCGGGTGGGCAGACTCAACAGATTTTGAAGAGAAATGAGCCTTTTACGCGTTCTGAGGGTCCCGGCAGACTTCCTGATTAAACCAAAAAAGCGGTTTTTATAATTTTTTATCCCTTTTTTAAATCCGTTTGTCAAAATCAGTCCTGTGGGCTTGAAACAATATTTCACAGTGTTAAAGAATGTTAAATGCTTCATTATAAATCATTTATTTTAAGTATTAATATTACTGATCTCATTTTCCCCTGATCTGTAAATAAATAATAATGCCATTTTGACGAACAGACGATAAAAGTCTGTTAACTCCTTCTGTGAATAAACATTTGCATCATATCGGTTGATGAATGGAATTAATCGGTTCTCAGTTCCTCAATAATTGAGCTTTAGCTACTTGACAAGACAGTCTTACGGCAGTATTTTTATCCATATAATTTTAATTCAGAAAAATGGAAGGAAATTCTGTTTTGTACGGTGCTGAAATATTAACGGAAGAAGAAAAAGCATATAAGCAGCGTAGACCATGGACAATATCGAATGAGGTGAATCCTGTTCATGAAAATCTTTTACAGGAAGGCTGCGGTACTTTTCTTGAATATCTTAAATGGCTTGGTCTGGCATATGAGCCGGAGATGCTTGTACTTTCTTCCCGGTATCACTTTTTTTATGATCAGAATGATATGAAAGGAGTGAAGGTGCTGGTAAACCTGAAGAAGCTCAATAATATAAAGCACCTTGATAGTTTTTTACATATACTTTATCGTGTCTTACCTCCACAGGCATACTTTACCGGATGCTTTAAAGAGACGAAGAATAACGGGCGGAACGGGGCACATCTAATGAATACGAGTCTGCTTTATAAGAAATTCATTGATTTCCTTGACCATAAGACCGACAGGATAATGATCAGGAGCAATGTTGAGGAATTGCTTGATTCACATGGATTCAAGGTTGTTGATATGACTGAAATGAACGGAATTACATATTTCAATACGCTGAATCAGCGTAAAGCAGGTGAATAGTTATTTCACCAGTTTCCCGGTGTTAAAAGGGAAGGATTAGTTGACCAGGGAGCCGGTACCATAAAAGCCGGCTTCCTTTTTTTACTGTAATTGTTTTGCAGAAAAGAAATTTCGATTATTTTTGCATCGCGAGTTATTTGGTGCGGTAGTTCAGTTGGTTAGAATATCGGCCTGTCACGCCGGAGGTCGCGGGTTCGAGCCCCGTCCGCACCGCTCAATCTATGCACGTTGCCCCTGATTTTCAGGGGCTTTCCGATTTTAATAGGGGCTATTTGCTCTACCGTTGCTCTACCATCTTAAAAAATTTCTTGATCCTGCCAGTTCAGAGCCTTCTATTGTGACACATTTCACAACAACTTTATTATCTTTGTGGGAGATGCAGTCACAGGGTTGCTTTATTCGCAGTTCAGCTACCCTGTAACCCGGACAAGCCACAGGCGAAATCCGGGCTTTTTTCATTTATAGGAGAATAGTTTACTATCGCCAGCATTGAGATCGTCGATCCTGACGCATCCTGTGAAGTCAATTTTCATCGGGACAATAAAAAGGGAGCAAGCCTAACTGATAACTCCACGGTAAAGTACATGGAGTCTTATAGAAGTCAGACGAGCATATCACGGTTTGACCTAATTACAAATTTGTCTTGAATGCAGGAGTAAAAGCAAAAACCGTGACAAACCTATTAAACATACCGTCCTTATTAGCTGCTGTAATTTTTTTGTAATTTAATTTACACCAAGCTTCTTTAACACGTTTTTAGCATTGCTATTTGTTGGATCTATTTCCAGTGATTTCTTATAGTTCACTATGGCAAGTTTTTCGTTACCATCCACCAAATATGCTTCACCCAAACTATCATAAACATTCCCCGATTTCGGAAATGCTTCTACATTTAGTTTAAAAACCTCAATCGCTTCAGCCACTTTATCAGCATTTAACAAAATATATCCCACGCTGTTTAGTTCATCTTCTTTTAAAGAACAATTTTCAGAATTCTTAATCATTTCAAAATGTTCGAGTCCTGAGGTCAGTCCATTTTCCATAATAACATCCAATACAGAAAATGCAACAGATTTTTTCGGCATTTCATAGGAAGTACCATATAATATACTAATTATGGCTGTGTTGATCTCACTCAAAGCTGCACCTCCTGTGTTATTTAATAACACAATTAAATGTTTATCGGAAGGAATTCTTTGAATAGAGGTATTAAATCCGTTTATACCACCAGAATGACTTATAACTTTAACGCTATCACCAGTATTCCCAATAGGTTTTTTACCGACACACCATCCATAACCGTAACTTTCGCCCATTGTTTTGATATATGGCTTAAATAACAAATCCCTTGTGTTTGATGAGAGGAGAGTCTCATTATATAATGCCTGGTCCCATAAATATAAATCTTCAACAGTTGAGTAAAGTGCCCCTGCTGAATAGGGTACTGACATATCTATATAGTCAGCATTTCTATACTTATTTTCATAACCAGAGGCTCTATTTTTTAGAATCGTTTCGTGATGATCATAGCCTGTATTATTCATTTTAAGTGGGTTCAAAATATTTTCATGTATAATTTGTTCATAAGACTTGCCGGTTACTTTTTCTATAATAGCACCCAATACAAGATATCCTGAATTGCTATACGAAAATTTTTCTCCGGGTTTAAATTGGAGTGAAGAATCAGCAAAGATTTTAATTATCGCATCCGGGTTAAATTTATTTATACTTATATCTTTTTGATAGTTTGGGAAAGATGTAAAATTAGGAATACCCGAGGTATGGGTAAGTAAATGATGTATAGTAATAATATCCCCTGTTTCCTTTGGGTAATCAGGAAGATATGTTGTTATTGGTACATTTAAATTCAGCTTGCCTTCCTCTACAAGTTGAAGTATTAACATAGCTGTGAATTGTTTCGTTACTGATCCCAACCTGTGCTTTGTGTCAGGCTGATTAGGAACTTCCCATTCCATATTTGCCATTCCAAATCCTTTCTTAAAAATTACTTTTCCATTTTCTGCAACAAGGACTGATCCGTTAAATTGGCCATATTCATTATATAGCCTCATCAATTCGTCAATCTTTTCTGCTTTGGTTTGTCCGAAGGAATCTAGTAAGAAAGTTAATTTAATGATTAATCCAATTAAAATTGCTTTCTGAACGTTGAATCTAGTTCTGTTTCTCATGGTTGTATGTGTTTTGAAGTTTATGGCAGCTAACTTTATATGACTATTAAAGGTAAACATATTTGACCAAAATAGGAGTATTATGCACATTGTGCCTTTTTTATCTCAAGTAATCAAAGTTACTATTCTTTAAATCAGAATAAAATGGAAGTACGTTGCATAAGTCGGAAGCCTTGACCACTTTCAGCCGGTCTTTAGTTAAAAAATATAATCAACATGATAACAGTTATTTACAACCGGCGGGAGGTGGTCAATTAACTCCGGCGAAGTGTGGTCAGGGACACCGGCTCATGCAGTGAGCCATAGATTTTATTATATTTGAGAGGAATAGAGATAATTTTTGAAGGAGAGTTAAGTGTAAGCTTCCCCGTTTTTTAAACCATTATAAATTATTACGAAACCTGCCCTGATAGTTGGATCCGATGAAGACCCTTATTTTAAGCTGGTGCAAACCATTTTTTTTCGTAGAGGTGATTTTTTAAATGGATTTGTTCGGATTTCCAGATTTTCAAATTTCATTAATGTCGGAATTTATACAAAGATATAGAAATCTGCCGCAAGCTTTTACTCTGGTTTCCTCCAAAAATCTATCAACTGAGATTATAAAAAATCACCAGAAATGATCCTCCCCTGACAACTTTTCTATTTCTTATATTTGCACCGTTTTTTAATTCTGATGAATAACAAAAAAGTCATTTCAGTCCTTGTTGTCGTAGTCGCCATCATGGCTATTATTGCGACATCGTCAGGAATTGTTCACACGGTGGAAACTAAATCTTCTTTCCGATATAAAATACATAGCCGTAATATGCTTTGTATTTGTAATATAGCTCGGCTTCGTATCGCTGATAGCTTACAAATTCTTCTGCGGTTTTGTTGCCGGTATATTTTTTCAGAAAAGAAGCGTGAGTCTTTTGCATAATGGAATAATAATTTGTCCAACAACTTTCGGGTACGACAAAAGTGGCCATCGGGAGATAACCTGCTTTTTGCATTTGAGCAACCTTGTTCGATATTGTATCTATTTCCGAATAGGCCTTTTGCCAGAATTCCTGAATTTCAGCAGGTCGTTCTTCAGTAAACCATGTGTTTTCTGTAACTGCTATATACCCGCCCTGTTTCAGGAATTTTCGCCACTCGTTTAGTCCACGATTGAATCCAATGTTATAAATCGCACCTTCCGACCAGATAAGGTCCAGATATTCCTCCTGAAACGGGAGATTCTCCATGTTGCCTATAATGCCTTTTATTCTGTCGTGGAGATTTTTATTCCGGGCGTTTTGGTTGAATTGATTAATAAAACCTGAGCACGAATCAATACCTGTGATTTCACAAGGAATATTTTGTGCCAGCACCATTGTTTGACCGCCTGTACCGCATCCAATATCAGCGACTTTAGAATTTTCAGTGAGGCTGTCAATAAAACTCAATGCTTTGAGCGTTATTTCAGGACTTCCTGGTCCTTGCCTTTCCACATTTGAAAAATATTCGTGAATGACATTCAAGTCAAATTCATGAATTGTTTGTTTTTCTTTGTTCATTTTAATTTATTTTATTGCAAACATCAGAAACATTCTTAAGTATGTGAGATAACCATCTAATCATTTCGATCACCCCGGGATCTTTATTGACTGGATTTTAGCAGGTAGACTCCCGTGCTCTGGCATAAAATGTTATCCAGGAACTTCAGATCGAAGAAATCAGGGTACATAAACATCACTGCTAATGAAAGAATAATGTATGGCAAACATAATATTGCCAGCTTTGGTCCGTAGCCAAAAAGTATCATAGATGCTTTCATAATTTCATTTCAATTATTTTAAAATATCAGCCAGTGTTGTTGATCTGTTTAGTACATCCTTAATTAAGATTTCTTTTAGTCTCTGAGGTTCTTCAAACATCGGACTATGAGCCGATTCGTTAAAAGTGTAAAATCCTTTAACAGGAGCATCCGACAAGGTATTTTTCAACCAGAAAAAACTCAGAGAAGGCGGGGCCTCCATGCACAAATAAAAGGACCGGATTATTTGTATCCTTTCCTCTCAGAAACATCCCCTGTTTAACTCCTCCGATATTTATAAATATTCGGAAATACTCCCGTCAGGAACCTGACCTTCCTGATCTTTAAAAGGTTTCAGTTTGCCCGGACTGATAATAAATAGGGCGGCTAAAAAAGTCAACAGGCACAATAAAATAACTGAAAGTACAATTGACATAAGCGATCTTTTTTTTTGAAGTCTGGTCATATAAAATTTCTTTTCGGCAGAAGATAAAGTTAAATGATATTTTTTGAAAGAGCAGGATGAAAAGAATTGGATATATACAGGCCCACAGCCAGGGCAGTACCAGGGCGGGGAATGGATTTACCTATAATACTATAAAAAAAATTACTGCATATGCACAACAGGTCAGTTTGTGGAATGTTATGTGGCCCGGTTTGCTTCAGGAAAAAACTTCTGTCCGGACCTATTGTACCGGTTCTACCATGAATCGCTTTTCTTTCCTCCGTGTGAGGGTACCCTAATATCAGTAACCTGTCTTTGATTCTGTTCTGATCGTTTTGCAGTAAAATTGGCTGAACGATATTCGCCAAAATAAAGTACACCTGTAAGTGTATCTCCGTCAACAATCCCGTCGAAAGTGAAAGGTACAGATTCGGCATTATCGGAGTAATTACTCTGGAGCCTTACCTTTTTTCCGTCAATCTGACCGGCAATATCCAGCATCGAAAAGGTACTTTTATGGAGACCTCTGATCGTATTGCCTTCCTGTTTTTCAAGGAAAAGTTTGTGTGTCCCTCTGCCGGAATAATAATCTATGGAAACATCCCAGTGGCCGACCATATTTGCAGCGGGCGGTTCAACTACAACAACTTTTTTATCATGTTTCTGAGAAAGGATTTTATAGATCCTGTCTGCAACAATCTTTTCATCTTCCGGCTGCATCATCTGAGCGCTGATTGAAATGGAGGTGCTGCCATCCCTTGGATTGGTCCGTCCCCCGCCGGTTGCAATCCTCGGTTTATTATTTAGAAGATCTTCCGCAACTTCTTCCCCGGTAATGTTCAGAACTGCCGAATCCCATGTTATTGACAGGCGGGCAGTACGGTTATCAACTCCCTGTGGTTCGGTGATCTGTGTGGTCACACCCTTTATTCCGGTAACTTTCTTTGAAATATACTCCATCCGCGAGATCCAGGTTTTTTCTTCTTCGGTGTGGTTTCGTCTGACCCATGCCTCAACAGCTGCCAGCATACCGATATGTTCTTCCTTGCCTATTTTATTGTCTCTGCCCGGACCATGATGAGGAGAACTCGCCTGCCATGTTGAGAACAGAAGATCTTTATTGCCGAGAAGAATTCCTGCACCCTGAGGTCCCCTGATCGCTTTGCCCCCGCTATAGGCTACAATGGTGGCACCTCTTCTCAGATGATCATTCGGAATTGTAAGTATTTCGGCAGCAGCATCAACGAGAACAGGTATGTTTTTGTCTTTTATAACCGCAGTTATATTTTCAATGGATAACGGCCCGTTATAGTATTCACGTGGTGCAGAGAACAGATAGATCATTGCCGTCCGGGAATTAATGGCATTCTTAAATTCTTCCATAGATTCCACGGTTATAAGCTTTACACCTGTATTTCTTATTGCATGATCATACTGGTTTCTGGAGTAGCGTGGAACTATCACTTCTGTCTTTGTAAAACCTGTCAGATCAGGGACCCTGACAAGCTTTTCCGGATCACCGCCTGTAATGCAGGCTACTGTGACATGTTTCAGACCTGCCGCACAGCCTGAGGATACCATACCCCATTCTGCTCCTGTAATAGCAGCGAGCCTCTTACCTACAGCCATAGCCAGTTCATCAATATGGACATGGTGCTTTGAAGCATAATCAACAGCTTTCTGTACTTCAGGCAATTCAATTGAACCACTTATAATTGTGAAGGTTCCCCTGCAGTTTATCATCGGTTCCACACCTATTGACTGATATATATCCGGACCAAGGGCAAGTGCTCCTGCCGGTGGATTTGATAACAGACCTGCATCATTTACAGGCTTCTTCTGGCTTCCCTGTGATACCAGGGACTCAACTGACATTATGCCTCCTGCAACAGGAATAGCTGATAAGGTTTTTAAAATTTCTCTGCGTTTCATATGCCACATTTATATATTTTAAAGATATAGAATTAAAAAATCCAGATGACATCAGTTTATAAAATAATTGAGCCTGCATAATCTTTTGTCAGTAACGGCTGCAAGTTTTAACTTTCATTATTCATGAAATGATTTTTTTCCGGTTACTACTATGCCCAGAGGGGGGACTTTTACTTCTAAACCCATGGGGATTACTCCCAATCCCCTGGGGATTACCCAAAACCTCCATCTGGGAGGGGCTTTTACCCCCCATCCCCCCAAGGGGGGCTAAGGACACGAATTGAATTGAATTAATAGCTTAATTAAAGAGTAAAAAGATGGAAGAATTGGAAAAATCAATGTACTTTAGGGGGAAACCCGGTACACTAGAGGTAACCGGAATACTAAGAAAGTATATGACTTATTATGAAACAATGCTTTATAAGATTTACTAATTCAGAAGTGAAAATGATATAAGAAATGCCATCAAAATAATTGAAAATTAAGTAAAAAGCAGAACCTAAAGTCCCCCTTGGGGGATTTAGGGGTGGATTTCAACGTGCAGAGATGGAGACCGGAGAAAGAAAACCGATAGAAGCGTTGAGGTATGAATATTGCAATTGAAAATACCTGTTAATTTCATCGGGATTTCATATATTCAGGGCCTCGAACGAAGACAATTCCATAGTTCACTTAAAATAAATTAATAAATATGAATAGATTCACAGGGATCATTTTAATTCTTTTTTGTCAATCTGTTTTCCTGCACGCGCAGGTGGATGAGAAACTTAAAGAAGATATCCGTAATACAGGATTTGTCCACAGCCCCTTGCCTCTGGATTACAGCAAATCATTTGAAACCTTCGGCCTGACCAAAAAGGTTCTTGTTTCCGATATTCTGTGTGATATGGAAAATACGGGCAAATGGTCTCATAAAGGAATAGGAACAATCTACCAAACCAGTGAACGCAGCAGGGATGGAAAACACAGTCTCAGGTTAACTGCACCGACCACAGTATCACAGTTTCTGGGATGGGGGCTAGGTTTCGGTACCTGCCTTGCAAGCTATAATATCGGTAGTGAAAACTGGGAAAAATACAACCGCCTGCATTTCTATATTTACCCCGATTGTGAAGGTGCCCGCAGTATTTATCTGAATCTGTATGTTGAGAACGATGGAAAAATAAAAGTTCCTGACAGATATGGACGGGAAGGTTACCATGAAATAAATCTTATCAACGGTCGCTGGAACGAATGTTTTGTTGAAATGGCCGAATTAGCCCGGGATAAGGTTACTAAGATTTCTTTCGCAATAGAAGTTTTTGGAAAAGAACGTACAATGGGGGATTCACTTAAATTCGATGTTGACAATGTAAAATTACAGGTCATTGAGAATCCCGAAGTGGCAAGCGGATGGATGCCTGCAGAAAACCGTATCATATTCCCGACAACAGGTTATGGCAGGGACAGCAAAAAAACAGCCATTGTCAGAGTTAAAAATCATAACGGGAAATTTCAACTTATAGATTACACCACCTGGCAGATGGTATACGAAGGCAATATAACTCCGGTAAAGACACATATCGGTAATTTTGAAACAATAGATTTCTCGGACTTTACCCGGGAAGGGAAATATATTCTCCGGGCAGGAGATGTTACTACCAGACCGTTTTATATTAACGGTAATATCTGGGAAGATTCAGCCTGGCGGGTTTTAAATTTCATGTTTGTTGAACGATGCGGTTATCCGGTTCCTGAGAAACACGGAGTATGCCATACAGATCTGAATGGTGAACATAACGGGAAGACCTTCACTGTAAATGGAGGATGGCACGATGCTGCAGATATGTCCCAGCAGACGATGCAGACAGGCGAGATTGCTTTTGCAATTTTCGAAATGGCTAACAGGGCAAGAGAAAAGGGGAATACAGATCTTTATCTCCGGCTTATGGAAGAAGCACAGTGGGGTCTTGATTATATTCTGAAAACCCGTTTCGGCGATGGCTACCGGGTACAGACCTGGGGAACTAATTTATGGACCGACGGCTTTACAGGCACTTTCGACGATGAAGGTCGCCGGCGTGTAAGAGTACATAACCGTGCATTTGAAAACTTCGTATTTGCAGGAATAGAAGCCTATGCTTCGATGATCATCGAAAAAGATCTTATGCTGAAAAATCATCTTCAGAAAGTTGCAGAAGAAGATTTCGGGTTTGCAGTGCAAAGGTTCAAAGAACTTGGTTACGAGGAATTACTGGATGCCGGCGGTGGGGGAGACCATGCAGCAATGGCCTCAAGAAGCCAGTACATGGCCAACATCTCTTTTTCGGCAAGCCTTCTCTTTAAACTGACAGGAAAAAAAGATTATGCCGAAATTGCTTCTGAATATATCAGGTATACAATCCAGTGTCAGAGAACCGAACCTTTGAAAGACAAAGACAAACTGAGAGGATTCTTCTACCGCGACCTTAATAAGAAATCAATCGTACATTACACACACCAGTCCCGTGACCATATTTATATGCAGGCTTTAACTATGTTGTGTGAAACACAGCCAAACCACCCGGATTATAAAACATGGGCAGGTTCCATTGCATTATATGGTGAATATCTGAAAAAGATCATGGAATATGTACAGCCTTATGGTATGGTGCCAAGTGGAGTGTACAATATTGATGAGGCTAAGGACTCTGTCAACTTCTATCAGATACAGGTAGGCATCAGAGGAGGTGCGGCAAAAGACTTCAAAGAGCAACTTGAAAATGGCTTTAAACTGGACAAAGAACATTATCTGCGTGTATTCCCGGTATGGTTCTCATTTAAGGGAAATGCAGCTGTTCACCTGGCAACAGGGAAAAACGCTGCTCTTTGCGGAAAATTTCTGAAAGATAAAGAATTGCTCGATATTGCCGAACAACAGCTGTTCTGGATAGTTGGGAAAAATCCGTTCGGACAGTCTCTGATCTGGGGTGAGGGAAGCAACTATGCACAACAATATACCGCATTACCGGGTGAAACTGTCGGTGAAATACCTGTAGGAATGCAATCACGTTTTAACGAAGACACTCCTTACTGGCCGCAATTCAATACGGCTACTTATAAAGAAGTATGGGGATCCTCAGCAGGAAGATGGTTTTCGCTGATTTCGGAGTTCTGAACAAATTCAGTTAAAAATTTTTAAAACAGAAATCGGTTTACAGATTCAGCAATAATTGTGCATTTTGGATCTTTCCGAAATGACAGACAAGTACATTTTTCAAATCCCCGTCCCGGTTATGTAATCCGTTGCCCTGACAATCCTTATATTCAGGGCATTTTGCACATATCCCTGTTCTGGTCCAGCTTCTGTTCCTGAATAATTCGTACTTTGAGTTCCAGATATCAAAAAAATCATCCTGGTAAATATTCCCCTGTACAAATGATCTGTCGATATTCGGACAGGCAGAAATAGAACCATCTGCCAGTATTGAACCTATATTTATTCCTGCCCTGCAGAAGAAATAACTATCCCTGACCTTCAATTCATATTCTCCGACAAATCCTTCACAGCTGAATTTTACATCAATAACCGCATTTTTTCTGCAATTACTTATAAAGTCCATCAACTCTTTAAACTGATTGTCTGTCAGGAACAATTCAGGATTGTTTTTTGCCCTGCCTTTCGGGATTATTGTAAATAATCTACATGCTTTAACACCTTTCTGAATGAGATAATCGCGGACCTGAGGGAGTTCATGAATATTGCGTGTATTGACACAGGTTACCACATCAAAGTTCAGGCGGGATGAACTGGCAGCCAAACTTATTGCCTCATCGACTTTCTTGAAACTAATCTTTGAATTTCTCAGCCAGTTATGAGAATTTTCCAAACCATCTAAACTGATAGTTAATGCACCAAGACCGGCATTCAGCAGTGAATTATGCCTTTGCTGATCATATAAGTGGCCATTAGTGACAAGTGACCAGCGCATTCCGCGTTTTCTGATTTCCCTTCCGCAAATCTCAATATCCTTCCGTAACAGGGGTTCACCTCCTGTCAGTACAACTGTTAAATTTCCCGAAGGTAATTTGATCGTATCAAGTGCACGGAGAAAATCCGAAACCGGCATATCTTTAACAGAACCATCTTTTGAGCAATCACTTCCGCAATGCAGGCAACCGAGAATGCACCGTGTTGTACATTCCCAGAATAAATAGTTCAATTCATGCAGCTTAGTCTCTGATTCCCTGAATTTCCGGAATGCTATCTTTTTGATTGCCGATAACATTCAGTTCTCATTGAGATTGATATCCGGGAAAACCTTTTCTTTGATCACAGTCAGAAGAGTATCCTTATTCTGAAAAGATCCGTTTTCCTTCAAATCGATATCCTTGAACCGGATTTTTATATTTCCATACATCTCAGTATATAATGAGAAAAGGCCATCATTATCAGTTAAATCGTATTGACCGTTAATAACATCTGACACTTTAATTCCTTTTATCGGAAGCCCCGAGGTTTATGATTTCACTTTTCCCTCTACAAGAATATCAAGACCCATGTCCTGAGGTGTTCCATAACATGCCTGGAAAATGAATAAGGCTGATGTTAAATTTAATCCGCCCAATATTTTTCGTATAAAATTCCTTTTCATCTCAATATAAAACGATAAATGCACTCAATTATTTGTATTACAGTATCAAAGTTATACATTCTTAATACCGGAGTCAAATTTATTTAACATAGGGGAAAAAACATCCGGCGTTACTCCTTTGCAGTGGCCCCGTGAGTGGGTTCTTTTCTTAGATTTTTCACCTGCTCTCTTGATTTATCCCCCAGATACCCGCTGTGGTGCCTTTTTGCATATTCAGAGGCAGTGAACTTTATCTTCTCCATCATCATTACAACAAGAATATCACCTATTACAGTCATAACAGTAGTTGTAGTTGTGGGAGTAAGGTCAAGGGGACACACTTCTTTCGGATTTCCGGTTAATATTATATAATCGAGCTTATTGAGGAATGAAGGATTCTCATTTCCGGTTATTGCAATTACCGGTATGGAAGGGTATAAGATTTTTGCCAGATCAATAAGTTCTATGATTTCTCTTGTTTTGCCTGAATTTGATATAACAAGAAGAATATCATTCTCCTGTATGATCCCGAGGTCGCCATGCTGAGCTTCACTTGGATGAAGAAATATTGCCGGTGTACCCGTACTGCAGAATGTTGTAGCAATGTTTTCCGCTATCTGGCCGACTTTACCCATTCCGCTGATAATGAGCTTTCCCTTCAGCTCGTGAACATGATGATGGATCAGTTCCACCACTCCGGAAAAGTCATTTGACAAGGGTATATTCCTGATCGCTTCAGCTTCTTTTTCAATTATTTCCCTGATGCTGTACTTCATATTGTGTTAACTGCATTTTTGATTTTGATAAGCTGAACAAGAAGATCTTCCATCCTGTCGAGTTTTAACATGTTTTCTCCGTCCGATTTTGCGGTTGCCGGATCAGGATGTGTTTCAATGAATATACCATCAGCTCCGGCTGCAATTGCTGCACGGCCTAATACTTCTATCATTGCCGGATCACCTCCGCTTACACCTGAGGACTGATTTGGCTTCTGCAGTGAATGAGTTATATCAACAATTACCGGCACCTCATTCTTCTTCATTTCCGGTATATTACGGAAATCAACTATTAGATCCTGATACCCGAATGTAGTGCCTCTTTCGGTGAGCATTACATTCCGGTTTCCTGAATCAATAACTTTCTTTACTGCAAACTGCATCGACGCTCCCGACAGGAATTGACCTTTCTTTATATTTATCCATTTCCCGGTTGCTGCTGCGGCTTCGAGGAGATCTGTCTGGCGGCAAAGGAAAGCCGGTATCTGTAGTACATCAACATATTTTGCTGCCATTCCTGCTTCCTCGGGATTATGAATATCAGTTATTATGGGAACAGAATATTTCCTGCTGATCTCCGACAGTATTTCCAGGGCTTTGATGTCGCCGATACCGGTAAATGAATCTCCTCTTGAGCGGTTGGCTTTACGGTATGAAGATTTGAAGATTAGCGGAATGCGGTATTTGTCAGATAATCCGGTCAAACGATCTGCAACAGTCAGTACCAGCTCTTCTGATTCCACTACACACGGACCTGCAATAAGCAAAAAACTGTCTGAGTTGTCACTGAACTTGAGATTCTCTATCACGGGAATCCTGGTTTTCATAATTGTTGTTATCTGTTTTACGGGTAAATTTATTTTTGCAAAAACTGTCCAAAAATAGCAATTTTTGAAGGATCGTTAATCTTACCCGCAATTGACTAAGGTGATGATCAGAATCAGAACAACTCTCCGATGCTGCTGAAGAAATCTCCCAGATCTTCAATATAGTATACGGCAGAGACGCTGAATACCCTGTTCCTTATTACCTCCCGGTAAGCATGCGAAATATTAATAAGTCCGTAACCATAGTTTACACCGATCTGGAGGGTATTGATCTCAAATCCACATCCGATATTAATACCCACATCCATCCTTTTATATTCGCTGGCTTCCGGGCCGAACTTGATTTTATCAGTAACATTGCTCTTCTTTTTGGCTGAAATTCCCACACCCACATACGGTCCGGCCTGGGCAAATAACTTCCAGCTGACGAAATCAGCCCTGTAAATGAAATTTATAGGAAATTCAAGATATCTGACAGGAATTTTATAAACATCACTTTTTGTTCCTTTTTTAATCAGACAGATACCCGATCCGAGTGAGAGTGCATCTGACAGAGGAACCTCACCCACAATACCGGTATTCACACCAAACAGGCTGCCGGTGGATGATTCAACTTCATATAAAACGTATCTTCCTTTGGCAAATGATAATCCTCCCTTAAGACCGAGGACCTGTGCATTGGCTGCAGAAATACCGATACATGCCAGACAAAGAATAAGTAAATGTTTTTTCATGTTCTTTTAGACATTTATAGGAACAGATGTTAAATTTTAGTCTAAATTTATAAAATATGCCGGTCAGAAACAAATCCCACAAGTCTTAGAAATTAATTTTGACTGCAGCTTGTCAGAATGATATTTATTTGATACTTTCCAGTTCCCTTTCTGAATAATTAAGTTACTACCATGAGAACCAGGTTAAGTGTTTATTTTTCAGCAGTTAGTGTAGTGTACATCTTAATTGCATCATGTTCGGGTAAGCGGGAGAACCCGGATTTAGGTCTGGCTGCCCTTTCTCCGGGGCGGTCAGCAGCAGTTACATCACATGCTCCTGCCTTCAGCAATGCCGACAGGTTGCAGTATATAAAGCCCGGTGAGACTTTTGACCTGGCAAACATTGAAGGGCCGGCCAAATTCTATATCGATGGCGAGGATGAGCCATCAATATGGGGAACAGGTACCGAGGATTATTTCCTTTGCGCCTGGGGATTCAATCAGAATATGACACCGTATTTCGGTTGTCCCTATAAAAGCATGGATTCGGAAGAGGATCTTGGTGTCAGGTTTACCCTCTACAGATGGCATATTAATGATCCGGTCCGGTTCAGCAAATCGCTTAAATTCACTATCGAACATACAGGATGGATGTCTGCTGACGAGACGGAGACCGGAAAGGTTGACGGACATGTGGAACGTGAAGATGATATGGCAACAGTGGCATTCTGGTACCAGTCAGGGCAACCGAAACGGTTCACAACCCTTCCGCCATATCAGGAACGTGTCTTGCCGGAGATAGACATTATCTATGAAGGTAAAGACCTGATGAAGAATCTGCGCCATTCACCGGGAAAAACTGAACTGCAAAGCGGATATGACTGGACAGGGAATGGTCAGATATTGTTTATGCCATCAGGGATCAAAGCCTGGCTGGAAACGGATTTTTATGTTGAAAAGGAGGAAGCACGCGGACTGGTGATACGAATGACACATTCTTACGATTACGGTATTTACAGGATTTTCATAGACGGTGTGGCCATACCCAATGTTCCGATGACTATCGATATGGATTTCAATGCTCCGGCAGAAAACATTAAAATCCTTGACCTGTATTCAAAAGACCTGCTGGTAAAAGATTACTATCTTGGAAGCACAAATCTTAAAAAAGGAAAGCATACGATACGTTTTGAGTCTGTCGGTAAAAACGATAATTCATCGGGAAATTATCTGGGATTCGATTCCTTCAGGCTGAGGGAGAGATGGAATAAGAAGAGGGCTTCGTTGAGATGAGCCGGCAAGCGGCATCCGGCAAGCGGCGTCCGGTTACCGGTATCCGGGATATTGAAACCCTGCATCGCCCACCGAAGCTTTAGCGCAGGTGGGAAACCCTGAAACCCTGAAACACTGAAACATAAACCCAAAGTAAACCAAACCTTCAAAATGAAAACACATTCCAACCTGATCTTCTCTGCTTTAGTGATTCTTTCCCTGATGTCCGGATGCAGGACAAATGATGAAAAGGTAAGTGATTTACGTAAAGTAGGGCCACAGCCTGACGGGAGCATACTTGTTCCTTCCAACCAGCTTTTGAAACCGGCAGGATTCCAGGTTCTTCTTCCCGGCCGGCCAGTTGACCTCATTCTGACTGCCGATGAGAGATTCCTTCTTGTTAAGAACCGCTCTGACCTGGATCTTATCAGATTAAGCGACAGAACCATTTTACAGTCACTTCCGTATGAAAAAAATGGTGCATCCTTTACAGGAATATGTCTTTCTCCCGACGGCAGGACTGTTTATACCACCGACTCCCAGGACAGGATATGTATCGCATCAATAGGGGGTAATAACTTTATGGAATGGAAGGATCCGGTAATCCTTCCGGGTCCGGTAACAGGAGGTTACCCTGCTCCGGGAGGCGTTACGCTGAATGATAAAGGTGATAAAATTTACGTTACTCTCAGCCGTAACAATTCCCTTGGTATAGTCTCCCTTCCATCGGGATCTGTCGCTGAGGTCCCCGTCGGAGTGGCTCCTTTTGATGTTATTGTACACTCTCAGTCAAAATTATACGTAAGCAACTGGGGTGGCCGGCAGCCAAAGGAAGGAGAAGCGGTTTATAATACATCCGGCAGCAATGTTCTGGTTGATCCAAAGACAGGAATAGCAAATAACGGATCAATATCCGTGGTTGATCCGGAGAGGAAGTTGGAAGTGAAAGTAATTGAAGTGGGTCTCCATCCTTCAGGTATGGTGCTAAGCCCTGACAAAAGGCTACTCTATGTGGCATGTGCCAACAGCGACCAGATATCTGTGATCAATACTGTAGACGACACTGTTGTTGAAACGATCTCGGTTCATATGCTTGAAAATATTCCGTTCGGTAGCGGCCCCGGCGACCTTACAATTTCGCCCGACGGCAAACATCTTTTTGTGGCAAACGGGACCGAAAATTCAATTTGTGTCATAAGGACAGGAAGAGAGGTTAAGGGTAAGGCTGAGGTTGAGGGAAAGGGTAAGGCTGAGATAGCCGGTGCAATACCGGTGGGATGGTATCCGGGATCAGTTGTACTTAATAAAGCTGGCAATATTTTATTTGTAGCAAATGTAAAAGGCATAGGATCGCGTAATCAGAGGACCGACAGAAAAGGCTTTAATTCCCACGATCACATGGGGTCAGTATCTGTAATAAATGTTCCCGGCGAACGGCAACTGAAAAAAATGACTGAAACGGTACATTTCAATAACTCATATGCTGAGATGCTTAAAGAACTTTATCCTGCTGAAAAATCCAGGAAAAAGGTTCCGGTTCCGGAATTTACCGATCAGACCTCATTCTTTAAACATGTTGTTTATATAATAAAGGAAAACCGGACTTATGATCAGGTTTTCGGGGATATGCCCCAGGGTGACAGCGATACCAGCCTGGTTGAATTCGGAAGGGAAATCACACCTAATCATCATCTGCTTGCTGAAACATTTGTCCTGCTCGACAATTTTTACTGCAGCGGGGTTTTAAGCGCTGATGGCCACCAATGGACCGATGAAGCTTATGTAACGGATTATCTCGAAAAATCTTTCGGAGGCTTTACCCGCAGCTATCCCTATGACGGGGACGATGCTCTTGCTTATGCCAGCTCGGGATTTATCTGGGATAATGTACTCCGGCATGGACTTACTTTCAGGAATTACGGAGAATTTGTAAATGCAGTGATTGAACCCTCATCAGCAACATTTGCTGATATTTATCGTGACTTCATGGAAGGGACCAATAGTATTAAAATATCAGCTAAAGCCAATCTTGAACAGCTGACACCCTACCTTTGTCCCTCATATGTTGGTTTTCCGAACAAGGTTCCCGATGTTTACCGGGCAGCTGAATTCATAAAAGAGCTGAAAGAATATGAGAAAAACAACAATTTCCCGGATTTTATAATTATGCTTCTGCCAAACGACCATACATCAGGAACCCGTCCCGGTATGCCGACACCCCAGGCAGCTGTTGCCGACAATGACCTGGCTCTCGGACAGATCGTTGAAGCAATTTCAAACAGTAAATTCTGGAAAGAGACTTGTATCCTTGTAACTGAAGATGATCCTCAGGCAGGACTGGATCATGTCGACGGCCACAGAACTGTGGGAATGGTAATCAGTCCCTATACAAAAAGGGGAGAAGTTGTTTCAACATATTATTCGCAGATAAATATGGTACGGACAATTGAGAACATCCTCGGCCTTCCTCCTATGAATCAACTTGATATGACAGCCGAAGCAATGACGGATTGTTTTACATCAAAACCAGATTTCACGCCATATAAAGCAGTGAAAAATAATATACCACTTGATCAGATCAATCCGGCACTTACATCTCTTTCGGGCGACCAGCTTTTCTGGGCTCAAAAATCACTTGAACAGGATCTCGATGACGTTGACCGTATTGACGAGGATACATTCAACAGGATAATATGGCATGCAGTGAAAGGTTATAACAGGCCTTATCCGGTTATAACCAGCAATAATTTATGATTCGGCTTCCGGCTTCCGGCTTCCGGCACCCGGCTTCCGGCATCCGGCATCCGGCGTGCGGCATCCGGCATCCGGCATCCGGTATTCGGTATTCGGTAATCGGTATTCGGTAATCGGTAATCGGTAAGTGCTGCCCGCCGGACGCCGCACACCGGTAGCCGCACGCCGGATGCCGGAAGCCGGAAGCCGCACGCGGAAAATTTCAGAATATTAACATATCTTTGTAAGTAAAACACCATGAATCCATACATCTTAGCTGAAACCAACTGGAAAACACTTGGAGACGCAACAATTGATATGGCAATATTGCCCTGGGGGGCAACGGAAGCTCATAATTATCATCTTCCATATAGCACCGATAATATTGAAACAGAGAAAATTGTAAATGAAGCTGCCCGGATATCATACGAAAATGGTGCCCGCATACTTGTTCTGCCCGGGATACCATATGGAGTTAATACCGGTCAGCTTGATATCCGTGTAAATATTAACATGAATCCATCGACACAATTTGCAATTCTGAAAGATATATCAGATGTTCTTAACAGACATAAGATTCATAAGCTGCTTATTGTAAACGGACATGGTGGCAACGATTTCAGACAGATTATAAGAGAACTGGGTGTCAGCTTCCCTGAAATGTTCATTGCAACATGTAACTGGTTTCAGGCAGTCAATCAGGATGATTTTTTTGAAGAAGGGGGAGGGCATGCCGATGAGATGGAGACCAGCCTGATGCTCTATCTTGCACCCGGGCTTGTATTGCCACTTGATCAGGCAGGAAAGGGAAATGCCAGGAAATTCCGTGCCAGTGCACTCAACCAAAAATGGGCATGGTCTGAAAGAAAATGGTCAAAAGTCACAGCTGATACCGGTATCGGTTATCCGGGAAAGGCGACAATGGACAAAGGTGAGAGGTTTTTCAGAGCTGTGACACAAAAACTGAGCGAACTGATCACTGAACTTGCAGAAACCGGTATCGACGATATGTACGCTTAAATTTCCTGAAGCCTGAAAAAGCTGAAATTGACTCCTCCGTAATTCCTGTGTTCAAAGAATAGATTATGTCCGCTGAATTCAATTTTCCTTGGGTGTTCGAGGATCAGAAAACCATCCTTTTCAATTATCCCTGATAGGCTGACCAGGTCAGGGATCTCTTCAAGCCACGGCAGGTCATATGGCGGATCGGCAAAGACAATGTCATACTTCACCTTACAGATCTTAAGATATGTCCTGACATCAATATGTATTGCCCTTATATTCTCAAATCCTGAATCCCTTATTATTCTTTTTATCCCTGAAATATGTTTTGGATTCTGTTCAACAAGGTGGATCTCTTTTGCTCCGCGTGAGGAAAACTCAAAGCTTATACTTCCTGTACCAGCGAAGAGATCCAATACCCTCGACTCTTCAAAATTTATCCTGTTTTCAAGAATATTAAAGAGGCTCTCACGGGCGAAATCGGTGGTAGGCCTGGCTTTTAATCCCGGCGGAGGATCAATCCTTCTGCCCTTATATTTACCTCCGATTATCCGCAATTTGCTATGCTGAAAAGATTAAAGCTCCTGTGAAGTTCTGTCTCGCTGAAAACATAACTGAATGAAAAATTTCCTTCAGGAAGAGTGAATTTTATATTTTTAACGTAACGTGAAAATTTAGTCTGCAGATCTTCATGTAAATGAACGTGACCGCTGAAATTGATCGTTTCCTCCCTGCTGATGCCCATGTTCTTATAAATGTTAAGAACATAATATAGAATGTCGGTTATGTTTTTGTAATTGAATGTATTAAAGAACCTGAGTGTCCCGTGATCAAGGATCAACAGGTTGAAATATGCTTTCTCAATGTGGACGTGGACATATAATCCGAATTCATTCCGGCTGAAATGTGATACCTGCTGAAGAAGTGCCACCGTGTGGTGATACAAATTTGATCCGGGAAATAGTTTTGATGCCAGTTCTGAGAACTGTTTTTTAACTGAAAATAGAATATACGCGTCAGGCTCCTGTACCTTGTTGTAAAGGATAATATCACTTTCTTCCTTTAAAAGATTTAATGTGAAGAATTCTTCTTTCTTTTCAGGATCAAACAGGGGGGAAGGAACCAGGGTGGCCTCTGATGATGGAAATATCAGGTTGACTTTCTTGAATTTTCCTGACAGAAAATCATCAGCAATTATAATTTCTGCAACCTTTTCCGGTGTCAGCAGTTTAGGGTCATTCGGATCAGTTCCGCGCAGGAGGATATATTTATTCCTTATGGTATCAAGAATACAATAAGAAAATCCGTAAGGGCTCATCTGCAACGACAATTCGTAGTTTTCGGATGAGTTTTTATCGAATGTTTCGTCAATCAGCTCAAGAAACGGCATGGCACGCTTTTCCGATTATTACCTCTGTGGAACTCTGGTGCTCCCGATAACTATCGGGACTCTGTGAAACTCTGTTTAACTTTTCTTTAAGAACTTTCGCAGAGGTTCACAGAGGTGACACAGAGATTTTATTTTATTCTATTACTCAGAATGGTTAAGTTTACGGACAAAAATAGGAAAAATATCCTGCTACGGTAAGTGGAACTATAAATAATAATGCGTGAGACTATAATATATAATAACCTCTGCAAGAACCTTGGAAATATTCCTACTGATGATCAGTCGGAAGCGCTTAAAAAGATAGCCACATATATTTGTGAGGATAAGAATGATGTTATCTTTCTCCTGACAGGGTACGCCGGTACCGGAAAAACAAGTGTTATAAGCGCTGTGGTCAAAACCCTCGATCTGCTGAGGATGAAATCCGTTCTGCTTGCACCTACGGGCAGAGCTGCAAAAGTCCTTGCATCTTATATAGGGAAACAGGCATTTACAATCCATAAGAAGATCTACCGGCAGAAATCTTCCAAAGACGGAATGGGTAGTTTTGTTCTTGACAGAAATATTGGCAGAGACATATATTTCATTGTCGATGAATCGTCGATGATCTCAAATACCGGAACGGAAAACTCAATTTTCGGTAGCGGGAAGCTTCTTGAAGATCTTGTTGAATTTGTTTATACCGGTACTGACTGTAAACTCATTCTTGTGGGTGACAGCGCCCAGCTTCCTCCTGTAGGATCAAACCTCAGTCCTGCTCTGGATACCGGTGAGCTGGCCGGATTCGGGTTCGGGCTTATAAGATCTGAACTCAGGCAGGTTGTAAGGCAGAGTGAATCATCCGGAGTGCTCATGAATGCGACTGCTGTAAGGCTGCAGATCGCTTCAAATGAGCTGGTCCATCCGAAAATTGATTGCAGGAATTATAAAGATGTTGTCAGAATAAGCGGAGCAGAGCTTATTGAGGAGCTTGCAGACTCTTATGGTGCATGCGGGCTGGAGGGTACAATAATTGTTGTCAATTCTAACAAACAGGCAAACCGATATAATCAGGGAATACGGAACCGGATCTTTTTCAGGGAAGAAGAGATATGTCCGGGTGATATTATTATGGTTGTAAAGAATAACTACAACATCCTTGAAGAAGATGGGGAAGGACCGGGATTTATTGCAAACGGCGATCTTGCAGAGGTGAAGAGGATCAGGAAATATGAGGAAAGGTACGGACTCAGGTATGCAGAAATGACTTTGCTGTTTCCCGATTATAATTTTGAGGTTGAAGCAAAAGTGATGCTCGATGTTCTTCATCTTGATACACCATCTCTACCGCCTGAAAAGAACAGTGAACTTTTTCATCTTGTACTGCAAGATTATATTCATATAAAAACCCGGAAAAAGCAGTACCAGGCAGTGAGGGAAGATAAATATTTCAATGCCCTTCAGATAAAGTTCGCTTATGCAGTTACGTGTCATAAAGCCCAGGGCGGTCAATGGGAAAGGGTTTTCATCGACCAGGGAATGTTCAACAGGAATGAGATAACTCTCGATTATCTCAGGTGGTTCTATACTGCTCTGACCCGCTCAACAGACCGGGTTTACCTGGTGAATTTCAATGATAAGTGGTTTAATAGCGGCGACCGGTTTTAGGCGTCCGGCTACCGGTGACCGGAGTTCTATAAATTCAAACTGTTCACCAGACATAAGGGATTAAACGGTATTTTGTTCTCTTACAATATTAATCATACCCAACCAGATTTTCCCTGAGTACCTTCTCCTCGTTGAGAATTCTGAGCAACATTGCAACTGGAAGCAAAGCCATCGGGATCAATCCCCAGTATGAACCCAGGGCAACGGGAGTCGGAAGGTACATAATGAGTACTCCGATATACATAGGATGGCGTACGATACTATATGGTCCGGTCGAAATCACTTTCTGCCCGGTGTCAATTTCAACTATCCCGGAGGTATAGCTGTTTTCCCTGAAAACCAGGAAGATGATAATATACCCTGCTAATATGACAGCATCTGTGGTAATTATTATCTCAGCAGGAATTTCTGACCATCCAAAGCGTTTGTCGAGTCCGGGTATTATAAAAGCTGCAATAAACACAGGAAGATTTATCAATTGTATGATTTTTTGTTCCTTAACCTTCTCGGTGCCTTTAGATCGCCTTTCAAGGAATCTTGGATCCCTTTTCATAAAATAAACAAATACAAATAACATAGGTATGACAAGGATGCTAAAGTAGAGATATACTTCCCAGTAGTTAAATGTTCCGGAAGGCGGGATTGTGAACACAATTATAAACAACGGCACTAATGAAAGCCTTACCAGCAAGCTTTCTGACAAGATCAGATTTCTCCTGTCGTGTCATTTCGCTTTTTGTTTCCATTATGATCCGGTTTTATTTAATGTTTGAATTAATTCAGCAATGATGGTACAATAAAATCTTCAACTATATCAAAGGGGGAAATTTTTTCATTTGTAAAATAATTGCCACCATTAATACCCATACCTGTCTTTCCACTTCCATGCGTCTGAAAATCATCCGCGGTTATTTTGGTTTTAAAAAATAAATATTATCTCTTTCAAGAAGTTCTGTATTTACTTCAATTATTTCTAATCCTTCCTCAGCTGCCTGCTGGGTAAGCTTCTCCCTCGATGTGCTCTCCCTTCCTGTCTGACCGGTTTTTACCGGATCACGTTCAACAATTACAAGAATACCATATTTCCTGAGAGAAGGGATGGTGTTTCTCATCATCTCTACCGGCTTCTCGAGATGATGATAGGTGCTTATCATAAATGCAATATCAACTTCTTCTGTGGGGAGCATCGGATTATCAACTCTTCCCGGGAAGGTTTTTACATTGGTCATGTTATTGCTCTTGCACCTGTTCTCAAGATATGCAAGAGCGTTCTTATCAATATCGTTGGCATACACTCTGCCTCCTTTACCTACTTTAAGAGAGAAAAAGACAGTCATTCTTCCTCTTCCGGCACCAATATCGGTAATGGTCATGCCTTCTTTAAGACCAACTGCATCCATCAGCTTTTCAGGCTGATGCTGACTGTTCAACCTGGCTTCGGAAGGTTCTGAAGGGACTTTTTTTTCAGCAGCTTTACACCAATAACAAGACCCGCAAAGAGGATCAAAACACTTATGATCAGCCACCACCAGACTTTGCTCCATCCCGGAGTGGTCACTTCTCCTTCATTTCCGGCAAAGATATTCCATGCCTGATAACCTCTCCTTACTGCCCAGCTCTCATATAAGAAAACAAGTAATCCGCCAGCCAGTGAACCCAGTACGGTTATTGCCCACCAGGTCATTACAATCCAGGGTGATAAAGGGATTATCTGTGACATCATAAGGCTCTTGTTAACCAGCGGCATGGTAACCGGAAAGATCCCGGCTAACCCAAGAAATGTGGTCACCATAACCTGGGGAAGACGTCGAAATAAGAATCTGAAAAAATTCTTTTTACCGACAGAAGCCAGCAGGGATAACCGAAACCATTTGAAGGATTCGCCACATTGAAATTCGTGGAGACAAGAAATCCATCACCGGATTTTTTTCTGGTAAATACCATTTCACCGTCTTTCCCGGCGCTTATTATTACTGCATCACCTGTTTTATCAGCAAAATGCATCTGATCGTGCATATATGGAAATCGCTGGTGCATATTTACCCATTTGATTACTTCCCTGACTGTTGAGCACTCATGCATTATCTGCATGACGTAATTATGATAATATTCACCTTTGACGAGTATTCTTTCAGTATGGGGATTGACATCAAATCCTGGTAGTCCGTTTGCATCATATGCAAGACCCTTTTCATTAACACCCTGCTGAGGGTTATCGGGTTTTCCGATCCAGATCACTCCATAATTTGAAGAATTACCCTGTTCCACGAAGTACCAGGAATCGGGATTGACAAAGTCATCATTTCCGCCGAAAAACACTCTGTCACCCTTTGATATTGTAATTACAGAGCATCCAGGCGGGATTTTCTGTTCCGGATTCAGTGCACTTTGTGAAAATGCATTGATAAATAGTAAGTTAATTGCAGTAAGAAAAAGTAGGTTTTTCATGAAATAGCTAATTTTGTTTTCAACTTTCAAACAGATATGAATAGTATCTCCTGACATAATTTTCAGGGATCTTATCGATGGGGTATGAGCCATGCATAAGTACATGGACCCAAATACCATCTCTCTTTTCCAGGACTCCCGTCTGAAAAACGTTCTTAAGACAGGTTTCCTTTCCCTTATATGAGCTGCAATCATCAAGATAACATGAGTACCAGGCTACATTGCCTGATTGGGAGAAGACAATACGCAAATCCCTGAATTCGAAGCGTGTCCCGCGGAAACCGGGATCTTTCCAGACCTCAGAATATTTTTTAAAGTTCTCAAGCCCGATTACCTTACTGTCGGAAAAGAGCCAGAAATGAAACAAATCTTCTGCCCACAACCTGTACATCGCATCAAAATCTTTTTCAATAGCCCATCCTATGGATTGCTCTATCGTATGCTTTACATCTTTGTAATTACCGGTAGTGTCAGATGTGGCGGCAGCGTGCCCTCTCGAATCGCGAACCACACCTTTTACATCCTGCCTGTGACCGGGTATCGCACTGATAATTAAACCAAGAAAAACTGACAGGGATAAAATTTTTGCCTTCATAGTGATTTTTTAATTGAAAACCTGTGTCTTGACTAATGAAATTTATAAAAATTTTTTAAGAATTAATATAGTGTAATTTACGGATGGGTTAATTGAATTTGCAGGACGGTTTGAAGAAGTAATATCAGGTAAATATCGGAATGCAGGGATATGCAACAGAGACACCAAGTCTTTAGGATTCTAAAAGTTAAGATCATTGAATCCACTCCGCAAAGGGGGCTTTTGCCTCGAAGGCGCTATGGCACAAAGGCTCAACGGCACAACGGCACAACGGCACAATTGTATATTGATGCATTTGCAATGGGACATAGAATATTTTAATTAAAATTTTACCGGAAAATTTGGTTTATCATAAATTTATGACTACATTTGTAGAGATTGATTATAAAATTGTAGAGTATAATGTATCTTACAAATGCTGAAGAACAGATAATGAAGCTGCTCTGGAAACTGGAGAAAGCTTTTATCCGCGACCTGCTTAATGAATTTCCGGAGCCGAAACCTGCTCCCACAACAGTTATTACCCTGTTGAAGCGTATGATTGACAAGGGATTTGTCAGTTACAGGCAGTGTGGTAACTCCAGGGAATACTTCGCTCTGGTAAGGAAAACAGACTATTTTTCCGATCATTTTAACGGACTGATAAAAGATTTCTTTAATGATTCAAAAGCTCAGTTTGCTTCGTTTTTTGCAAATGAGACTGAAATGAGCCAGGAAGAATTAAAGGAGCTCAGGGATTTAGTCAACAAAAAAATAGCTTCAAAAAGGTTAAAAAAATGATCACTTATGTTATCAAATCAAGTCTTAGTCTGATAATACTGTTCGGACTTTACTGGTTCCTTTTGAGAAGAGAGAAGATATTTGTTTTCAACAGGTTCTTTCTGATATCATCTGTCATATTCTCCCTCATTGTACCATTCATTTCTGTTCCTGTCAACCTTCAGACACTACCGATACCTGATCATCAGATACCTTCATTTGAATATCTGATTAATGAAACAGCTGTAACGGATAATATTATTCAGATATCTTCCGGAATACAAGGTCAATTTGCCTCAGACGAAGAAACACAGTTCAATATTGCCGCAATTCTGATTATACTTTACTTTACAGGACTGATGTTATTCCTCGTACGTTTTCTGAGAAATATAATTCTTTTAAAAAAGAGTGCCAGTTCATGCGATAAAAGATATATTGACGGATTCAAACTGGTTTTAACATCAGAAAAAGTATCGCCCTGTTGCTTTTTCAGTAATATCTATCTGAACAGGGATGATTATCTGAACGGGAAAATTGACAATGATTTGCTGGATCACGAGCTGGAGCATATAAAACAATTTCATACAGTTGACATATTGATAATTGAGCTGGTAAAGATATTTTACTGGTTCAATCCAGTTTTGATCCTGTACGACAGGGCAATAAGGTTGAACCACGAATATCTCGCTGACAACAGAGTCATTAATGGGAAATCTGACCTGAACAATTATATGAACAAGCTTTTGAATATAATTACCGGTCGGAATAACATGTCTCTTACAAGCGGTTCTTTCCATTCATCGACAAAACAAAGGCTGCTGATGATGGTGAAGCCAAAATCGGGAAATATCAGGTATGGTGTCAGAATCACATTAGCCATCTGTTTGCTCGTTATATTTTCACTTTTTATGAGTTTTAAGAATTCGCTGACCGAACCAGCTGAAACATCAGAAGAATCCGGAATATTCAGCGCCATGCAAACGGAAACAGTAAAAGATATCGACGGTAATATTTACAGAACCGTTATATTGGGCAACCATCTTTGGATGGCAGAAAACTTAAGGACCACCAGGTACAATGATGGCAACAGCATTCCCTATATCCGGTCTGATGAGTTCTGGCAGAAATATGAAGCGGGATATTGCTGGTATAATAATGATGAGTCAGGTAAGACAAAGGAATATGGAGCATTATACAACTGGTATTCTGTTAATACCGGTAAACTGTGTCCCACAGGGTGGCATGTTCCCGGAAAAGAAGAGCTGGTGGAATCAATCAGGTTATTTGATACAACAACCGCACCCAGACTGAAATCAACCGGAACTGCATTCTGGAGAATAGCTGATCAGAAAGCAAGTAACGAAACTGGCTTCAGTGCACTGCCGGGCGGATTGCGAAGGTTTACAGGAGAATTCAGAGGTCAGGGAGAAAGCGCCTGCTGGTGGACTTCTTCAGAAGAGAATGAATATGTAGGATTTGGCTGGACAATCAATTCATATAGAACCCGTGTGGAGCCTGCTGCTCCGAGTAAAAGGACCGGTTTTTCAGTAAGGTGTATAAAAGATCAGCCTCATAAAGTACAAAGGATCATGCCTGAGATCAGGGAAGTCAATTTTATTGATAATGAATTTCGACCAACTAACTCCCTTGTGGTCATAAACGGTTCAGTATGGACTTATGATAATATTGATAGTCTGAAAAGGAAGCAATTAAAAACCATCGGGATAACAACAAGGGATTTCTTTCAGGTTAAAGGAAAAGTTTTAAAACCGAACGGCAGGCCTTTATCAGGTGTGAGGATAAGTTCAACTGATAATCCGGTTAAAACAGTCTCCAACAGGAAAGGATTTTATAAGATCGAAGATGTAAGGGAGAATTCGATCATTGAATTTTCACGGTTAGGTTATAAGCCTTACTATCTTGGTACTAAATTCTCGGTTCCATATAAAATGGACATGACAATTCAGCTTGAGAAATCTCGGAGGAGAGGAGACGAAGAATAGCTGATACAGGGGTGTTTATTATTCCCCGATAATTTTTACCAGTACTCTTTTTCTTCTTTTACCGTCGAATTCGCCGTAGAATATCTGTTCCCATGGACCGAAATCCATTTGGCCGTTGGTTACCGCCACGACAGTTTCGCGACCCATAATGGTACGTTTAATGTGGGCATCGGCATTGTCTTCGAATCCGTTATGTTTATACTGGCTGTAGGGTTTTTCGGGAGCCAGCTTTTCCAGCCATACTTCAAAATCGTGATGTAATCCCGATTCATCGTCATTGATGAATACGGAGCTGGTAATGTGCATCGCATTCACTAATATCAAGCCTTCCTGAATACCCGATTCATTCAGACATTTTTCAACCTGGCCGGTAATGTTTATGAATGCCCTTCTTGCTGGTGTCTCAAACCAGAGTTCTTTGCGGTATGATTTCATAATGAATTTAATTTGAATATTCCTTGTTTAACCACGGAGTACACGGAGTTATACCGGATTCACATTAACCTGACCGTATGCTACTCCCCGGACTCTGTGCTTAAAATTTCATATTGTTAATATCTACGTATTAAAATACGTTTTTTAATACGTATTTTAATACGTATTTTTCTAAAGGCTTAGGTTAGTTTCATATCTTTGATTATACCTTCGATCCGCTCGTCAAGTAACTTATTTGTTTCTTCAAATTTGTCGGCAGATTCGAGCCTGGTATTTACACTGAAATAGAATTTGATTTTCGGTTCGGTTCCGGAAGGCCGGACGGAGATCTTGCTCCCGTCTTCGAGGAAGAACTGGAGTACATCTGATTTCAGGAGATTAATTCCGGTTTTTTTCCCTGTAAGGCAGTCGGTCGAGACAAGTGTTTCGTAGTCATCGATCTTAACGACTTTGCTGTTATTGATTGCAAGGGGAGGATTATTCCTGTAGCTTACCATCATTGCTTTTATTTCATCGGCACCTTCTTTCCCTTTTCTTACAATATTTACAAGTTTTTCCCTGAACAGTCCATATTCGAGGTAAATATCAATAAGGAGTTCATAAAGCGTTTTTCCCCTGCTTTTTGCCCATGCGGCAATTTCTGCAACAAGTGCACATGATGCAACTGCATCCTTATCCCTTACATAATCACCAGGAAGAAATCCATAGCTTTCTTCTCCTCCTCCGATATATTTCTTTTTACCCTCAAGATCCCTGATCAGCTCGGCAAAAAACTTGAATCCGGTCAGTACATTGAAACATTCAACCCTGTTCTTCTCAGCTATCCGGTCCATCAGGTCGGTTGTCACTATTGTCTTGATAATGTATTCATTACCTTTATATTTATTCTTTTCCCTGAATTGGGAAAGGATATAATATATCAGAAGTGCACCTGTCTGATTCCCGTTGAGTAGTACGAATTCTCCCTTCTTGTTCTTGCATGCAATTCCAAGTCTGTCAGCATCAGGATCGGTGGCCAGTACCAGTTCGGCGCTGGTATCAACCGCTTTCCTTATTGCAAGTTTCATTGCATCAGGTTCTTCCGGATTAGGTGATTTTACTGTAGGAAAATTCCCGTCAGGAATGTCCTGCTCAGGAACGCTTATGATGTTAGTAAATCCGAATAATTTAAGTGCCGGCGGAACAAGTGTTCCTCCTGAACCATGGATAGGAGTGAAAACTATCCCAATGTCGCTGTATTGTCTGATGATACCGGGATTGAGGCTCATTTTCAGCACTTCCTGAAGGAATGCATTATCAGTTTCGCTACCAATGATCCTGATATTCTCTTGTTTTCCTCCGGATTTTATTTCTTTTACGGATTTTATTTTCCTTACTTCCTCGATTATCCCCTTGTCATGAGGAGCAACAACCTGTCCTCCGTCGTTCCAGTAAGCTTTATATCCGTTATACTCGGGCGGGTTATGAGAAGCGGTGATCACTATCCCGCTATGGCATTTATGATATCTGATTGCAAAAGAAAGCAATGGAGTCGGCCTGAGTGATTCAACAAGGAAGACCTCAAAGCCGTTTGCCGAGAAAATATCTGCTGCTCTTTCCGCAAAATATCTGCTGTTGTTCCTGCAGTCGTGTGCAATTGCAACCCTGATGCCTTTGGTCCCGCATTGTTTGATTATGTAATTTGAAAGTCCCTGCGTAGCCATCCCCATAGTATAGATATTCATTCTGTTGGTGCCGGCACCCATCACACCTCTGAGACCGCCGGTACCGAATTCCAGATCCTGGTAAAAAGCATCTACAAGCTTCTTCTCATCTTTTTCGAGCATATCCCGGACCTCTTTCCGGGTTTCTTCATTGAATTCATTTCCCAGCCATGTCATGGCTCTTTTCCTTATATCTTCAAGTGGTAACATAGGTTAAAGTATTGCTTTGTTTTAATGTTTAATTCGTTTCGGGTATTATTTTTGCTTCCTCCCCTTTGGGGGAGTCCCGATAGCTATCGGGAGGGGAGGGGGTAAGTGTATTATCGGTGTAAAACTATTTTAATACATTTCTTAAGACTGCTTCTCCAGTGGGGAATAGTAAGATCGTAATTCTCTTTTATCTTGCTTTTATCGAGAACCGAATAAGCTGGTCTTTGAGCGGCTGTAAGGTATTGAGCTGACAATATTGGTATTATCCGGCAACTGATTTCAGCTTCTTCAACAATTGCTTCAGCAAAATCATACCAGCTGCAAACGCCTTCATTTGAATAATGGTAGATCCCCGGGATGAATGCCATCTGATTTCTTATAACTCCTGCAATAATTGTAATTACAGCTTCAGCAAGATCAGCAGCATATGTTGGTGTTCCAACCTGGTCGAAAACTACATTCAGGGACTCTTTTTCCTTTGCTTTTTTTAATATTGTTTTGACAAAATTGTTCCCAAAGGATGAATACAGCCATGATGTGCGTATGATCATTGAAGCATGATGCGACAATGCTTCCTTTTCTCCTGCCAGCTTCGACCTGCCATACTGGCTCTGTGGATCCGGTACCGAATATTCATCATAGGGGGTGAATGCTCTTCCGTTGAAGACATAATCGGTCGAAAAATGTATAAACCTGCATTCAGTTCCTCTGATTGATTCGGTTATGTTTTGAACCGCTGTGCAGTTGATGAGATTCGCATTTTCTGTGTCACTTTCCGCTTTATCGACCTGGTTATAAGCTGCACAGTTTATTATCCAGTCGGGACCGGTATTATTAATGAGGTCTTTTGTTTCTGCAGCATTGGTAATATCAAGTGTGTCGGTATCAGTAAATATAAAATCGTATCCGTAGTAGATCTTTGAAAAAAGTTTTATTTCATTACCCAGCTGTCCGTTTGCTCCTGTTATAAGTATTATTGCCATGACTACCCGGATTAAACTAAAAATTATTCTCAGCTTCCCTTAAGGGCGGATTTTTCGTATCCTTTTCACTTACTATCGGTTTGATATTCCCGGTATGCCAGTCGATATTAAGGGCGGGATCATCGAGTGCAATGCCTCTTTCTGAAGCACGGTTATACAGGTTATCAGTTTTATAAAGGATTATTGCTTCATTGCTCAGAACGGAGAATCCATGGGCAAAACCCCTCGGAATGAATAGTTGTGTTTTGCTTTCGGAGTCAAGCTCTATTCCAAACCACTTTCCATAAGTGGGAGAGTCTGTCCGTAGATCAAGGGCAACATCAAAGATCTTTCCTTCAATGACCCTTATCAGTTTAGCCTGATCGTGGGGCCTGAGCTGATAATGAAGCCCCCTGATGACACCCAGGGAAGATCTTGATTCATTGTCCTGTACCGGGGTGAAATTTATCCCTGCATTTCTGTATGTATCCTGGTTGAAACTCTCAAAGAAGTATCCTCTCTGATCTGAATAAACCTTAGGTTTTATAACTAATAGTTCTTTGAATCCGGTATTAATTAATTCCATTTAGGCTGAAGTGTTTATTTTAATCTGTCGAATTCGCTTATTTCTTCCGAAGCAATCCTTAGCAGATATTTGCCGTACTGGCTCTTTTTTATTGGTTCGGCGAGGGCAATAAGCTGATCTTTATTTATAAATCCTCTTTTATAAGCGATTTCCTCGATGCATGAAGCTTTGAGGCTCTGACGCTGTTCAAGTGTGGCAATGAAATTTGAGGCCTGCAACAGGCTCTCACATGTTCCTGTATCCAGCCATGCCATACCACGGCCCATTAATCTGACTGTAAGAGTCCCTTCCTCGAGGTAGATCCTGTTCAGATCCGTTATTTCCAGCTCTCCTCTGGCTGATGGTTTGAGTGATCTGGCCTTGCTTACGACTGAATTATCATAGAAATATAATCCGGTGACTGCATAATTGGATCTTGGATTTGCAGGCTTTTCTTCGATTGTCACAGCTTTCCCTTTACTGTCAAACTCCACCACCCCGTAACGTTCAGGATCAGTGACATAGTATCCGAAAACACAGGCACCATTATTTAGCTTTGCTGTATTCAGCAGAACGTCTCCGAATCCGTGTCCGTAAAATATGTTATCCCCAAGTATCATGCAGACAGTGTCACTTCCGATAAACTCGTCTCCCAGAATGAAAGCCTGTGCCAGCCCGTCTGGAGAGGGTTGTTCGATATAGCTGAACTCAAGGCCTACAGATCTTCCGTCTCCAAGGAGGTTCCTGAAAGAAGGCAGATCACGGGGAGTCGAAATTATAAGTATTTCGCGTATGCCTGCAAGCATCAGTACCGAGAGTGGATAATAGATCATCGGTTTGTCATACACAGGCAGTAACTGTTTCGATATGGCGGTTGTTATGGGATATAACCTTGTCCCTGAACCACCTGCCAGAATAATACCTTTCATCAGTATTTATTTTTTAAACCCAAAATTTACACACAATTTCTCATCTCCCCCTCTCCTCATCTCCCCATCCCCCTGCCAACTGCCCTATTGCCAACCGCCAGCCGCCAGCCGCCAACTACCTCCTCCCGATCCCATAGTATCTGAATCCCATGTCAGCAATTACCTTCGGATCATAAATATTCCTTCCGTCAAAAATCACTTTTCCTTTCATTATCGCGGCCATCTTTCCGAAATCGGGATGATGAAATTCCGACCACTCCGTCATAAGCACCATCGCGTCTGCATCTCTCAGTGCATCATATGGATCAGTACTTAAGGAGATTGCGTTTCCAAGTTGTCGGGCAGCTTCTGTCATGGCTGCAGGATCATATGCTTTTACAACAGTTCCTTCCTGTAATAATTTCTTTATCAGATATATCGATGAGGATTCTCTGATATCGTCAGTTTTTGGTTTGAATGATAAGCCCCAAATCCCGATTGTAAGGTCCCGGAGTTTTCCGTTAAAATGTTTATTGATCTTATTGAAGATTATATTTTTCTGGAAGTCATTTGCTTTTTCGACTGCTTTTATAACATTCATTTCACAGCCAAGTTCCTCAGCAGTTTTAATAATGGCTTTTACATCCTTGGGGAAACAGGAGCCACCATATCCTGTTCCGGGATAAAGGAATTTATTGCCTATCCTGGAATCGCTTCCTATACCTTTTCTTACATTATTTATATCGGCGCCAAGGAGGTCGCACAGGTTGGCCATTTCGTTTATAAAGCTTATTCGTGTAGCCAGCATGGCGTTGGCGGCATATTTCGTAATTTCCGCTGAAGGGATATCCATGAACAATATAGGATGGTTATTCAGAACGAATGGCATATAAAGCCGTTTCATGACCTCGCCTGTCTCAGGATTATCGATTCCGATAACTATCCTTTCAGGTTTGAGGAAATCCTCGACAGCAGCACCTTCCTTCAGGAATTCGGGATTTGATGCCATGTCGAAGCTGAAACTGACTTTCCGTTCATCAAGTCTGGTCTGAATTCTCTTTCTGATTTTCTCTGAAGTACCGACAGGAACAGTGCTTTTTGTAACAATAACAGAATACCCCTCCAGTGAATTACCTATTTCATCGGCGACTTCAAGAACATGCTTCAGGTCGGCGCTCCCATCCTCTCCCGGAGGTGTTCCGACGGCAATGAAAATCACTTCTGCTCCCTGGATACCCTCACTTACAGAGGATGAAAAGAACAACCTGTTTTTCCCGGTGTTCCTTGTGATCATCGTATCGAGACCCGGTTCATAAATCGGTAAGGCTCCTGAGCTGAGCAAACGTATCTTTTCTTTATCATTATCGATACATGTAACTGTAACTCCGCTTTCTGCAAAACATGTTCCGGTAACCAGCCCGACATATCCAGTTCCAACAACAGCAATTCTCATTTGTCTTGATTATATCTTCAGTAGTGTAACCAGATGCAAAGATAATAGATCGGGCGAGATTTGAAAATCAGGCTGTGGCTTAGGCTGTAAGACCTTATAAATAAAATGCCTGCAATTCATAAAAATTATTAAATAATTATCCTATCTTTGCAGACCAATTTTTTCAAAATAATGTCTAACTTATTAATTATTAGTATTTTTATTAACGCATTATGACAGACAACAAGAAAAAAACACCAAAAAAAGAGGCTGATGTAACTGAAAGTGATGCCATTAAACCAGTTAAGAAGCTCAAGATCAGGGAAACAAAGGAAAAGCTTATTGAGCAGGCTCTTGAAGAAGATTTACTGCCCGGGGATGAAGCCGGACAGTTAACACCTGGAGCTGAGGTTACTGAACCCGTAGTAGCTGAAACAGTTGAAGCCGGGGCAGACCAGGCTGGAGATGATGATCATTCAGAACCAGCTGCCAAACCTGAAAGAATAAAAGTTAAAGCTGCTGAAGGAGATGTACCCGTCGCAAAAGATATCCCGGCAGGCAAGACCTCAAATGAGGAATTTGACTGGGACAGCTTTGAACAGGATGAGATGAGAAACTCACCAAAGCATAAGCAGTATGAAGAAATGTATGATGAAACCCTTTCGACAGTTGCAGTTGATGAGGTAGTTACGGGAACTGTCATTCAGATGACTTCACGGGAAGTGGTTGTAAACATTGGTTATAAATCGGAAGGTGTTGTAAGTCTGAATGAATTCCGCTATAATCCGAACCTGAAGGTTGGTGATACCGTAGAGGTTTATGTTGAAAGCCAGGAAGATAAGAAAGGCCAGTTGTTATTGTCTCACAAGAAAGCCCGTGCAATAAATTCATGGGACAGGGTAAATGCCTCTCTTGAAAAAGATGAGATCATAACCGGTTATATTAAATGCCGTACAAAAGGAGGAATGATCGTTGATGTATTTGGTATAGAAGCATTCCTTCCGGGATCGCAAATTGATGTAAAACCCATCAGGGATTATGATATTTATGTAGGAAAAACAATGGAATTCAAGGTTGTAAAGATCAACCAGGAATTCAAGAATGTTGTTGTTTCCCATAAAGCACTTATTGAAGCTGAGCTGGAACAGCAGAAGAAAGAGATCATTGCACGTCTTGAAAAAGGCCAGGTTCTCGAAGGAACTGTCAAAAACATTACATCATACGGTGTATTTATTGACCTTGGAGGTGTTGACGGCCTTATTCACATTACTGATCTTTCATGGGGCAGAGTTAATCATCCCGAAGAGATCGTACAGCTCGACCAGAAACTTAATGTTGTTATTCTGGATTTCGATGATGATAAGAAAAGAATCGCTCTTGGTCTGAAACAGCTGACTCCTCATCCATGGGATTCAGTGGATCCCAATATGAAAGTTGGTGATAAGGTAAAAGGAAAGGTCGTCGTCATGGCTGATTACGGCGCATTTGTCGAAATAGCCCCCGGAGTGGAAGGACTTATCCATGTTTCTGAAATGTCGTGGTCGCAGCATCTGCGCAGCGCCCAGGAATTCATGAAAGTGGGCGATGAGGTTGAGGCTGTTATTCTCACACTCGACAGGACTGAAAGAAAAATGTCACTCGGTATCAAACAACTTAAGCCGGATCCATGGCAGAATATCGAGGAAAAATATACAGTAGGTTCTAAACACAAGGCAAAAGTAAGGAACTTCACCAATTTCGGAGTATTTGTTGAAATAGAGGAAGGCGTAGATGGTCTAATACATATTTCTGACCTGTCGTGGACCAAAAAGATAAAACACCCTGCCGAATTCACAGCTATTGATGCTGATATTGAAGTGATGGTACTTGAAATCGACAAGGAAAACAGGAGATTGAGCCTCGGTCATAAACAGCTTGAAGAAAATCCGTGGGATGTTTTCGAAGGTCTCTTTACTGTTGATTCAATACATGAAGGAACTGTAATGGAGGTCTTTGATAAGGGAGCAATAATTGCTCTTCCCTATGGTGTAGAAGGTTTTGCAACTCCGAAACATCTGGTTAAGGAAGACGGCACAATTGCAAAAGTTGATGAAAGACTGATGTTCAAAGTGATCGAATTTAATAAATCGGCAAAGAAGATCATAGTTTCTCACAGCAGAATTGCAGAAGATGAAAAGAAAGCAGCTGAAGCTCCGGCAAGGAAACCTGAGGCTGATACTCCTAAGAAATCTTCAAGAAAAGCCAAAGCAAATATCGAAAAAACGACACTCGGCGATATTACACAACTGGCAGCTCTGAAAGAAGAAATGGAAGAAAAACAAAATAAAGCTTCCAAAAAATAGAAATATTTGTTATTTTTAACACCAACAAAATTATACAATCATGGATTTCAATATTGAAAGCCGGAATAACAGTACTTTGATTCAGATTCAGTCGGAAAAGCTGGATACACACATAGCTCCTGCATTGAAATCTGAACTGGTACTGATTTCAGGTAAGGGTGAGAAAAATATCATTCTTGACCTTGAGAAATGTCAATACTGCGACTCATCAGGTCTGAGCGCCATTCTTGTGGCCAACAGGCTTTGTAAAAATGCCGGTGGCACATTTGTCCTCTGCGGACTTAATGAGGCCGTTGAAAGACTAATTACAATTTCTCAGCTTGATACGGTCCTGACTATCACAGGAACTATCGATGATGCTGAAAAAATGATTTCCTGAGTTGCTCAGGAATGCAGAATGCCGATGAAATTAACAATACTTGGCAGTAGTTCTGCATTGCCAACATCAGAAAGATATCCCTCCGCTCATGTGCTCAATGTACATGAGCGGTTGTATTTAATAGACTGTGGTGAAGGCACACAAATGCAGCTCCGGAAAAATAAGATACGATTCGCGAAAATCAATAATATCTTTATCAGCCATATCCATGGCGATCATGTTTTCGGACTCTACGGACTTCTCTCCACATTTAACCTGATGGGAAGGACCCTTCCGATAAACCTCCACGCACCTGATAATTATCTGCAGATGCTGTCGTCACATCTGACCGATTTTGATATTCATCTTAACTTCGAAATTAATTTTACATCTCTTGGCGGAAAGGATCCTTTAAAGATCTATGAGGATAAATACCTTACAGTTACTTCATTCCCGCTGCAGCATCGGGTACCTTCTTTCGGGTTTCTCTTCCGGGAAAAAATACCCGACCGGAACATCATAAAAGAATCAATTGAGAAGTATAAGATCCCTGCAACCAGAATCCCCGCCATTAAAAAGGGAGCTGATTTTACAACTGAAACCGGTGAACTGATCCGGAACGAACTTATAACAATTCCCGGACCGGAACCTTTATCTTATGCCTACTGCAGTGATACGAAGTACTTTAAAAGGCTTGCTTCATTTGTCAGGGGCGTGAAGCTGCTATATCATGAAGCTACATTCGAAGATTCTCTCGGCGACCTGGCTGAGAAAACCGGACATTCAACAAGTTCCGGCGCGGCAAAATGTGCTCTCGCTGCTGATGCAGAAACTCTGATAATCGGCCATTTTTCTGCAAGGCATAAAGATATATCAGTTCTCGAAGGACAGGCAAGGAAAATATTTCCACGGACTATTGCAGCTGTCGATGGAACAACTTATGATGTGGCAAATATTAATGTTCATTAAGCAAAGAATTCCTATCTTTGTCCACTTCCCGAAAAAGTTCATACAGGTTGCAGGAAAAAATAATCATACTCGATTTCGGATCTCAATATACTCAACTGATTGCAAGGAGAATAAGAGAGATAAACGTCTATTGCGAGATATTCCCTTTCAATAATTACCCCGGTCCCGATAACAGTGTCAGAGGTGTGATACTTTCAGGCAGTCCATTTTCGGTCCGTGATAAAAATGCACCACTGCCTGACCTGAGTAAGATCAAGGGGAAGATCCCATTGCTGGGTATCTGTTACGGAGCTCAATATCTTGTACATGGTTATGGAGGCGAAGTTTTACCCTCAATTGCAAGGGAATATGGCAGGGCAAATCTTATCAGTATTGATACTGCCGATCCTTTATTCAGGGGGCTGACACCCGGAACCAGTGTATGGATGTCCCATGGTGACACAATAGCTGAAATGCCTTCTGAATACAGGATTACCGGATCGACAAATGATGTGAAGGCAGGTGCTTTTCACATTGTAAATGAGCCAACCTGGGGCATACAATTCCACCCGGAAGTATATCATACCGATGAGGGAATAAGGATATTGCAGAATTTTGTGATCGGTATATGCGGAGCATCAGGGACATGGACACCGGATTCCTTTGTTGAATCAGCGGTCAAATCTCTGAAAAATCAGCTTGGCAATGATAAAGTAATTCTTGGACTTTCAGGTGGGGTAGATTCATCGGTTGCTGCTTCGCTGCTTAACCGGGCTGTCGGAAAGAACCTTAACTGCATTTTTGTTGACAATGGCCTGCTCAGGAAAAATGAGTACGCGGAAGTTCTGGATTCATATCTCGGACTGGGTCTTAATGTTAAGGGAGTTGATGCAGGTCAGAGATTCATTGACGGACTGAAAGGAATTACCGACCCCGAGAGCAAACGCAAAACTATAGGCAGGATTTTTATAGATGTTTTTGAGGAGGAAGCGCGTAAGATCAGGGAAGTTAAATGGCTGGGCCAGGGCACTATTTACCCGGATGTAATTGAGTCTGTGTCGGTTAATGGTCCTTCGGCAACAATAAAGTCGCATCATAACGTGGGTGGATTACCGGAAAAGATGCATCTCAGGGTAGTCGAACCCTTACGCCTGTTATTTAAGGATGAAGTCAGAAAAGCCGGTTATGTTCTCGGACTTCCGGATCTTATTCTGAAACGTCATCCATTTCCCGGTCCCGGACTTGCTATCCGGATACTGGGTGAAGTGACCTGGAAAAAACTTGAAGTTCTGAGGGAGGCTGATTATATTTTCATTGAGAGCCTGAGGAAGAATAATCTCTATGATACCGTCTGGCAGGCAGGTGCTGCACTGTTACCGGTACAATCTGTAGGGGTAATGGGAGATGAACGAACATATGAAAATACTGTCGTGCTCCGGGCTGTCAATTCAACCGATGGGATGACTGCCGACTGGTCACGCCTTCCGTATGAATTCCTCGGAACGGTATCCAATGAAATCATTAACAGGATCAAAGGAATTAACAGGGTGGTTTATGATATCAGTTCGAAACCACCTGCAACCATCGAATGGGAATGACGTAAAGACGCCCAAATTGGGCGTCTCAACAAAACGTAGAGACGCCCAAATTGGGCGTCTCAACAAAACGTAAAGACGCCCAAATTGGGCGTCTCAACACCGGATAATGAAAACGTAAAGACGCCCAAATTGGGCGTCTCTACGGAAAAAAATGAAAAATATCATCAAAATGAAAATACATAATATGCGAAAGACAATAATATTTGCGGTGATGTGCCTGGTGATTCAAAATGTTCCGGCACAGGTACTGACGGAGGAAACATTCAAAATAGGCAAAGCGCTTAATCTTATTGATGCATATTATGTTGATACCGCCAATATAGAAAAGCTTGCCGAAAAGGCAATAATTGAGATGTTAAGGGAGCTCGATCCGCATTCAACATACATATCAGCAAAGGATGTGAGGGACATGAATGAACCGCTTCTCGGGAATTTTGAGGGAATAGGAATTCAATTCAACCTTCTGCGGGATTCGATTATTGTTATTGAACCAATCTCGGGAGGTCCTTCGGAAAAGGTAGGCCTGCAGGCAGGAGACAGGATAATAAAAATAAACGGGGAGAAGGTGACAGGGATCAATATAACAACAAATGGTGTCAGGAGCCGGCTTCTCGGTCCAAAAGGCACTATGGTAAACATAAACGTTTTCAGGAAAGGTGAGAAGGATATTCTTGATTTTACTATAACCCGTGCCAAAATCCCGATAAATAGTCTTGATGCCGCCTATATGCTTAACCGGGAGACCGGATATGTCAGGTTCAATAAGTTTGCCGCAACAACCGATAAAGAATTCTCAGATGCTCTGGCCAGGCTCAAAAGGAGCAATATGAAGAACATAATTATTGATCTCAGGGGTAACGGTGGAGGTTATATGACTGCCTCCACCCACCTTGTCAATCATTTCTTTGCCAATGAAGAACTCCTGGTCTATCTGGTTGGCAGAAGAACACCAAGGCAGGAATACAAGGCATCCGGAACGGGAGATCTTTCCTCAGCAAGACTTGTTATACTTACCGACGACGGATCCGCATCGGCAAGCGAGATAGTTGCAGGAGCAGTTCAGGACTGGGACAGAGGTGTCATAATCGGAAGAAGAACCTTTGGCAAGGGCCTTGTACAGAATGCATATTATCTGCCTGACGGTTCAATGATAAGATTGTCTATAGCCCGTTATTATACCCCTTCAGGACGTCTTATACAGAGTCCCTACAGTGAAGGATATGAAAAATACCTTGAAAATTACAGCAGGAGATTTGTTGACGGGGAAATGATGTCAGCTGACAGTATCCACTTCCCCGATTCTCTTAAATATAAAACACTTGTAAATCAAAGGACTGTTTATGGCGGAGGCGGGATAATGCCGGATGTTTTCGTTGCAGTTGATACATCAAATTATTCCGATTATTACCGGGCCCTTGTGAGGAGAGGAATTTTTAACTCATTTATGCTTGAATATGCCGATAAGAACAGGGCAGCCATCACCTCAAAATTAAAAACATTTGATGAGTTTAAAGATAAGTTCAGGTTTTCAGATGATGATATAGCTTCCTTTATTAAAAAGGGTGAGGATGCAGGAATTAAATTAAACCAGGATCAGTATAAAAAATCGGAAAGCGAAATACTTCTCATACTAAAAGCATTGTTAGCCAATAATATATGGCAGACCAATGAGTATTTCCGCATAATAAATGAAAAGGATAATGTTATTGCGGAAGCCCTTAAGGTAATTTCCAGTAAGGATAGATACAATAAGATACTGGGATACAAATGAAAAGTGCCGGCAGGATTTAATTACTTGCCGGTCCTGTTTGCATTCATTATATACTCATACGACTTGTTGGGAACCTGAGGGTCTGTAACTTTGTATGTCCAGGAAAGTACATCATCATCGGCTGATGCATTAACAACCATGTCCTCTGTGTAAAGGTCACTGATGGTCAGCTGGTTTCCGGTAAGTGTCCACGAAAAGAGATAATCATCAGTTTTATCCCAGAAAATTCCGGATCCTCCGTCAATGAACTGGTATTTCATTTCATTGGCTTCGAGGTATATTGTTGCTTCTGATTTCTTAACATTGCTTACATAGGTAATCTCCTGCATCGATACTACCTCCCATTTCCCGATTATTGCTTCACTCAGAGGTTTTTCCTTTTCACAGGATGCGAGTAATAACACAAAGACAGGGATAATGATTGCCGGAATGATTGCTTTGTTTTTCATAGTCTGATCTATTTTTTTTGATTATTGCTTCTTAGCGTCAATAAATAAAATATTACATATCTGTTATCGTGTCACAAACATTTTGTAAAGAAACGATAAAATTTGGAAAGTGTTTTGTCAATAAATAAAAGAACTGATAAAAAGCATATGAACGGCCTTAATTGCTTACCTTTGGGAAATCCGATCCTGTTATATCTGTAATGAATTTAACCGCAAAAACACTTTTTGGTCTTGAAAATGTTCTTGCAAAAGAACTTGAAGAACTTGGCGCTTCTGCGATAAGACCAGTAAACCGTGCAGTGTTATTTACCGGAGGAAAGGATACACTGTACAGGATTAATTATTGTGCGAGGACAGCTTTATCGGTACTTATGCCAGTGGGAGAATTCAGGATAGCATCGAAGGAGGAGCTGTATTCCAAAGCGCATAAGATAAGCTGGTCGGATTTCATGGATCCGGATAATACCTTCAGTGTTGTTCCTGTAGTAAATTCACCTCTCTTCGGACATACCGGCTACCCCGGCCTGGTTGTGAAGGATGCGATTGCTGATTTCTTCAGGAAGAAAAATGGGATAAGACCTTCAGTGGATACTTCTGATCCCGATTTAATTGTTAACCTGCATATAAGCAACGACAGGGTGACTGTATCACTGGATTCGTCTGGTTTAGCTCTCTATAAACGCGGCTACAGGTTGCAGCAGGGACCGGCACCGCTTAATGAAGTACTTGCTGCAGGAATATTAAAACTTTCAGGATGGAATGGATCAGATCCCGTTCTGGACCCGATGTGCGGATCAGGTACTATCCCGATTGAAGCTGCAATGATAGCTTACAATATACCTCCGGGAAAATTCAGAAATTCATTTGGCTTCAGCAGGTGGAAAGATTTTGACATCCGGCTGTTCGGAAGGATAAAAGACGAAGCCGATTCTGCTATTCAAATCAGTCCGGTAAATATAAGTGCCAGTGATATTTCAGAACGGGCAGTCAGTATAACCGCAGCTAACATTGAAAAAGCAGGTCTTTCCGGCCATGTCTCAGTGGAAGTTGCTGATTTCAGGAATTGTAAATCATCATTCACAAATGGTTATGTTTTTTTGAATCCCCCCTACGGACAAAGGATAAAACCAGAGGATATAGCCGGATTATATAGTATGATCGGATCAGGCCTTAAGCATAATTTCCCCGGGAATAAGGCATGGATCATCACTTCTGAAAAGGAGTATCTTAAAAACATCGGGTTAAAGCCTGTTACGAAGTATAAACTTTTTAACGGAGCTATTGAATGTACACTCACCGGGTATGAACTTTTTAAAGGATCCCGGAAAAAGCCGAAAGAGAACAAATCAACAGAATGAAAACACTCATCACCTCATTTTTCCACGTTGATCAAAAATCATGGTTAATATTAAAATCTATGTTGTGAACAAGTTATAATTTGGTAACTTTATATTTTTATTATATTTGTCAGCAGAGAAATTTAGAATTTTTCAAAATAAAGCTTATATGAGCTTTGATGTCGAGACCTACCTGAAAGATCAGCCCGAAAGTAATGTTATCCTTTATTATAAAGGTAATGTTGATTCAGATGTGATCAATCATGTTCTTGACACAGTTGAGTATAAGCTGGTGGAAGTCAATGAACAGGCAAAGCTGAGAAAGAAAGTTTATAATGTGCTCGTGGAGAGCCTTCAGAATCTTTATCATCATGTTGATAAGGTACCGGAGGATTTTGAGGATCAGAAATCGGAGAAATTCGGACTGCTGAAGATTGAAAAAGTTGTCGGAGGTTATAAAATAATTACCGGCAATTTTGTCAGAACCGATCATGTTGAGTTACTGGAGGAAAAAATCAATAAGATCAACAAATCGAGCCATGAGGAGATCAAGGAGCTTTATAAATTCATTCTTAATCATCAGCGTATAAGTGAGAAGGGTGGGGGAGGACTGGGACTTGTTGATATCGCCCGGAAAACAGGAAATAAGCTTGTATATACTTTTAAGCAATACAACGAAACATATTCTTTCTTCTACCTGGATATTTTAGTGAATCAGGATAACTAAAAAAATTATTAAATAATAAATATTACTGAAATGGAACCGATAATAATCGAAGGAACACCGAAAACACCAACTGTAAGATTTGACAAATCAGAAGGAGTATTTGAGATAAAAGGTCGTTCAATTCCTGAAAACTCGGTAGAATTCTACAAGCCTCTTGTAGACTGGCTGGATAGCTATAAGGAAGCCCCGCTTGACAAAACTGTAGTAAACATCAGGCTCGAATATTTTAATACAAGTTCATCAAAGTGTATTCTGGATGTTTTCAAAAAGCTTGAAGCCATTCACAAATCGCGGAATGAGGTTGAAGTAAACTGGTACTATGAGGAGGATGATGAAGATATGCTTGAAGCCGGGGAAGATTATGAATCGATTATCCGCGTACCTTTCAAAATGATCGAAATAAGCGATTGACATCCAGGGTAATTTGTTGATCAATTAATAAAAATAAGCGGGCTGTACAAGTTGAGACAACCCGCTTTATTGTGATATCGACGATTTGTGTTTCTTACCCATCGCCCTGTCTCCCGATTCAAGCAGTTTCCTTAATACCCTGAAGTAAAGTAAAAAATACGTTATAAGGGTTATAAACCATAAAACTATTGTGTTTACCCAGTATGTATCCGTTTCGTGTCCGAAGATGCGTTTTACTGGTGAGTAAAAATGAGCCTTGATGAAATTGTGCTCAGGCTCCATATATATAGGATCAAGCTTCTGAACTATTTCATCATTGTATTCTATTATTTTTTCAGTCTCATTTTTGTTTATCACAAATTCCTCGAGCGATTCATTTGCATATTTATCTCTCAGCTCAAGGAAGCCTTTACTGTTCTCTGACTGAAGTTTCAGAATGAGAGCATCTTTTCTCTCCTTTGCTTTGTTAGAGTAAGCGACATAATACCTCCTCACATCCTCATTGTATGCAAGAGCTTCTGTAATTATCCGTGATGTTACTTTATCGGGTTTAAGATCGTCAATGAGCCCGAATTTAAGATCAGGGGTCTGATCTGCCTGTTTTGTAAATTCGTTGTAAACCAGCTTCAGCTTCCTGGAGGAGGTTTCGTTCATTGTTCCCCTTTCCAGATCAGCAGCAATGCTTTCGAGCCTTCCTTTTATCTCGGCATGAAGATAATCCTTTTTAAACTTGGCCTGGCTTAGTGCTTTATCATAAATATAGAACTTCCTTTCATACTCGTTATCCCTGAACTGTTTGACTGCCAAAGCTTCATATCCCCATCTTGCAGTAATCATTTCACCATAAAAAGGTATTGAGACAGGAGATGATACATTGGGATTCAGTTTTTCAAATTTTACAAGTACACCACTGAGGATTATCTGCGGAATAACAAGGAAGGGAATTAAAATATATATCGTCACAACAGCCTTGAAACTGTCGGAAATAACAAGTCCCATCACATTCGCCCCTGCCCAGCACGTGAAGAGCATCAGCCAGTATTCTGCAAACATCCCTTTAACACCGGTTATGTGATTTCCCACAAGGACAAATGTGAAAGCCTGAATGGCCGAAATACCGAACTGTACAATAACTTTCGACAAGAGGTAACTGTTCCAGCTCAGGTTGAGAAATGCCTCCCTTTTCAGTATCTTCCTGTCTTTGATGATTTCCTCGGCGCTTACAGTCAACCCCATGAAAATAGCTACGATCACCGACATGAAAATATATATCGGAAGATTGGCATTTTCATAAAGAGTATAACCCGGATCTGCTGCACTTTCATCAAAATATCTTATAAGGTAGGCAAGGAAGAATGCAAGTACCGGGGCTTCAAAAAAAGTTATGAGCAGATATTGAATATCCGATACCTTAGACAGAATATCACGCTTTACAAAAACAATCAGCTGTTTGAGCCTGTTTGGTATTTTGAAGTTTATTTCGGGGATCGCTCCGCCGGGCTCCAGGTCATCTTCTTTCTTCGCCGATTTATAAAGATTATACCAGTCTTCGGGAGCTATCCTGCGCGTATCAGTAGGCTGGCCGCTCTCGGTATATACCCTGGTCTCGAGGATATTAAAAATCTGATCGGGATTTACATTACCACAGACATAACACTCACTTTCATTGTAATTCGTCTGCTCTATCTTCTTCTTGAAATAATCGATCGACTCAACAGGATTTCCGTTATAAACAGGATATCCTCCGGTGTCCAGTATAATCAGCTTGTCAAACATTTTGAATATGTCTGACGAAGGTTGATGAATTACAATAAAAAGCAATTTACCTTTCCGTGTCAGATCCTTCAGAAGATCAAGAATGTTTTCAGAATCACGTGAGGAAAGGCCTGATGTGGGCTCGTCAAGGAACAGTATGGATGGCTCCCTTATAAGTTCAAGAGAAATATTCAGCCTTTTTCGCTGACCTCCGCTGATCTTTTTATTCAGCGGCGTTCCCACTTTCATGTTCCTTATCTCATACAGCCCCAGATTTTTCAGTACCCCGTCAACTTTTGATATTACTTCATCATCGCTCAGATTGCCGAAACAGAGCTTCGCATTATAATAGAGGTTCTCAAACACAGTTAATTCTTCAATCAGCAGGTCATCCTGAGATACAAATCCTATAAGACCCTTTATCTTTTCCTTTTCCCTGTAAATATTGACACCATTTATGAGCACCTCACCATCGGATGGCTGGTTTGACCCGTTAAGGACGCTAAGGAGAGTCGATTTTCCCGCACCGCTGGCTCCCATTATCCCGACCATTCTTCCCGATTCTGCCTTGAAGCTCATATGATGGATCCCAACTTCCCCGCTCCTGAACCTGTACTCGAGATTGTGCACTTCATAGACCACCCTTGATGACTGGAAGTCTTCCATAAGGAACTGCATTGTGACATCCCAGTAATAAATCGGTTTGACCTTATAACCCCTTATGGAAGATCCTTCACTGAAAGGATAGACCTTATCCTCCTGCAGCAGTTGGACACTCATGCTCAGTTCTCCGGAACCCTTGTACCTCAGAAAGTAAATATTTACGGATGGGATATAGAGAACCCATATCTGGCCTTTAAGCTGCTCTTTACAGATATGTCTGGTCTCTTTCATTCCGTTGGATTTATTTCCATCAATAAGCAGGAAGTTAGGTGAATCTGGTATTTCAGATAACTGACTTAATACAAAGAGCTCTATAAGAAGGTATTC
>ENA-UOWO01000475-UOWO01000475.1-activated-sludge-metagenome-genome-assembly--contig:-NODE-475-length-58414-cov-6.191659_pt1 | contig 58414 bp, 53 predicted proteins | sample MGYA00238148_ERZ761564 | MGnify/ENA primary metagenome ERZ761564 (study PRJEB28885, sample SAMN05720194) | activated sludge metagenome | isolation source: Anaerobic digester | place: USA...
TATTACCAAAATGGAATATATTTAATAACATCAAAGATAAGGAACTACTGTAAAGCAATAAAAAAATATTGATAATATATTAAATAAGTGGTATATTATAATCAAGATAAAATAGGAGGAATATTATTAATGTATAAAAAAGAAAAGTATAGTGTAGGAAGACCCAAACTAGCAGCAACCAAGGTATTAAAAGCAGCTAAAGTAGAGATAGTATTAGCATTTATATTGTGTGCTACATTTGCATTATCAGGTGGAAGTGCTCTAACAGGCAAGAGTCCAATAGAATTACTATCATTTGGACAATCAGATAAAGCAAGCGGTAATCTTGTTATAGGTTCTGATTCTGCATCAACTAGTGCATACACATTTACTCTTGATACTAATAATGGTGATATGAGAATATTTGTACCAAATGCTGATGAATATCTAACTTATCAGTTATATTATAAAGAAACAAATAGTTCAACAACTTGGAAATTAGCTGAAAAAGAAAATATCGAGCCTTATGTATTTGATTATTTTCACCATGTTAATAATAGAAAATATTTTTTTAGAAAATTAGCAAATTTTGGACCAATAACTGCAAACAAATACAGAGTGTTTATAAGATCATTATATTCTACTGGTTCAGTAAATAAGACAAACACAAGAAAATATTGTAAAACAGGATGGACTTATAATAGTAATACTTATTATTGTTATAAAGATATTACAATAAATAAAAAAGCAATATTATCTAAAATAAGAGTAAGTAGTAATTATTATTATGAGGATTTAGAAATTTCAATAAGCCCAACTTACAATGGAAAATATATAACAGCAAGAAAATATAAATATAATACTAGTACAAAAAAATGGGTTATACAACCACAAACCTTTTATTTAAATAGTTCTAATACAAATAGATCATATGAAAGTTTAAGTGTATCAGTAATAAATAGTGGTAGTAATAATAATTACTATAAGGAAGTTGGAAATGGATATAATATTGATACTACAGTAAGAGGTAAATATAGAATAAATGTAAGATTAGAAAGTTCACCTGGTGTTACTGATAAAACTGCAACAATGAATGCATGTCCAACAGGATGGTTAAAATATAGTGATAGATCTTGGTGCTATAAATACTATGAAATAACAAATTAATAAAAAAGAGTAATACTCTTTTTTTGTTTTATATAAACTATTTTACTTTAAATATAATTTTTATTATGATATATTATATATGTAGATGATATTTAGGAGAAGACATGAATAAACAATTGTATATTGACTTTGATGGTGTAATATTAGACACTATAGATGTATGCTATAAGATGATTGCAGATAGACAAATAGAAAGATCAGAAACAGAAAAAGTAGAAACTTTTTTTAAAGAACTAGATTGGTCTGAAATTATAGATACAACACCAGTAATAAATGATTCAATTAATGAAATAAGAAAAATATGTGACTCAAATAAATTTAATATATTCATATTAACTCATGTTTATTCAACAAATGAAATGGTATCAAAAATAAGTTTTATAAATAAATATCTACCAGAAATAACAGTAGTATCCGTACCAAAAGCATTATCAAAAACAGATGTAGTTTATCCTGAAGGTGCAATACTAATTGATGACTATTCAGGCAACTTAAAGGATTGGGAAGAAAAGGGAGGACAAGCAGTTAAGTTTGTTAAAGAAAAAGAAAATGGTAAATATATAGAAATAACAAGATTATCAGAAATAATAAATATATTTTAAGGGGATTTAAATATGGATGAAATAGTTAGACCAAAAAGATATTCTTTGCAATTAAAATTAATAAATAAATGGAAAATAGAATTTATTAATTTATTAACTGATGATTTAGATTCATTAGATAAGGTAACTTCTATTTGTTATACAAAAGAGAAATTTTTAAAAGTTGTACATCCTTTTCTAATTGATTACATCTTAGATAATTATGAAAGAGGAGATTTAGTAATTACATATAAACAAGGAGATTATTTAAATGAATTAGATGTATTGCAAAAAGAATGGAATTTTACTGCATATATAACTAGAGAAGAAATAAAAAAAATTATAGATGATAAAATAAGGGATAGTAAACAAATAAATGGTAAAAAAATAAGATTAATAGACTATTATAAAGCTCTAGCAGAAATAAATCACTATTATACAAAATTGAATGAAAAACAATTAGATGAGGTATACCTAGGACAAAAAGGAAAAAGAGTAGCAATTCAAGCATTACTTAGTATGGGAGTAATTAAAGATAAAAGTAGATATATACCCACAAAAAAAGATATAAAAGCAATCCAAGATAAATTATTTGAAATTTATAATAAAAGCGTAAAGTATATTAATTTACATTCTCAAATGACATTAGTGGATTTCTCAAGTGAGGAAAAAGCTATTAAAAACATTTATTGTAGGTCATTAACTTATAATATATTACCTTATTTAAGAAAACTTAGAGAAGATCCAGATGCAGAATATTTTATTGATGCATCTTTCTATCCAGAAAATCTTGATACGAATATTGAGGTTAAAGATTGTAGGGATTCTTTTGCTGATTTTGATAAATATATGGAAAGAGTAGAAAATTTGGAAAACAAATTAAGAAGACATAACAATTATCAAAAAGATATAGAAGATATATATTTAGAAAAAATAAATGAATATATCACAAGATATGATAGAATAAAAGTATTAGAAAGAAGTAATTGATTATTTAATATAGAAAGGAAATAATATGGAAGAAGAAGCAAAAAGATATTGTTTAAAATTAAAACTAAAAAAAGGAAATAATATTGAATATATTACTCTATTACAAGAAACTCTTGTAGAAATAGATAAGTTGACAACTATTTCTTATACAAAAGAAAAACTAATAATGCTTCTACCTAAAGATTATGTTAGTTATTTATGTGAAAATTATAATGAAATAGATTTGGTAGTAACATATGGTAAAGAAAAAGAATATCCGGTTTTATTAAAAAAAGATATTGATAAAGCATATATAACTGACAGTGAAATAGAGAAAAGAATTAATTTTTATGTTATAAATGATTTTTCTGAAGACTGGTTATTAGATAAATTTAAAGGTAAACATAAAGAATATATTTATTCAAAAAAACTATCAGATATTTATTTGGCAAATGGTATTGGTAGAAGATATATAATTGATTTTTTAAAAGTAGAAGGCGCTTTTTCGCAAAATCTAAGCTTATATAGACCTAAAGGTATAAATAAATCACCACTTATAGAAAATATTGAACCAATCGCTCTTAATATAAAAAAGATTCTAGATTCAATCGGGCATGAAATAGGAAAGATGAACCAATTTACATTAGATAGTTTTAAATTTATAAAAACTCCAGAGAGTGTATCAGAATCACCTCTAACTTATAATGCAAGGCCAGTATTATTAGAGATGCTAAATAATCCGGATTTTACAGTAGAATCAGAAGAGTTAAAAAAATTAAGAGAAGAAGTATTAGAAATAAATAGGAAAATTGAAGAACAAAAACAGTTGCCATATAATCAATATAGAACTTCAAGCTTAGAAAATTTAGCTCTTGAAAAAAGACGAAAATCAATGGCAATCCAAGACCTAGAAATAGAAGCAAGAAAAGACGTAATTTCACAAAAATATTTAAGATATATTTTACCTCAAACAAAGTGATATTATGAATAATGTAATTAATGAATATATTAGTAATATTAAAGAAATAAAAAAGTATTCAAATTATACAATACTTAATTATAAACATGATATTTTAGATTTTTATAACTTTATTAATAATAATAAAGTTTCTTTTAAAGCAGTAAATTATAGTTTAATAAAAAAATATTTAATGATTTTATATGATCAAAAATTGTCAAGAAATACAGTGGCAAGAAGGCTAAGTTCATTAAGAAGTTTTTATAAATATTTACTTAATAATAATTATGTAAAGACAAATCCTTTTAAGTTAGTTTCTTCTCCAAAAAAAGAAAAAAGATTACCAAAGTATTTGGGTATAAACGAACTTGAAGATATATTTAGATCAATAGATACAACTACTTCCTTAGGTCAAAGGGATTCGGTAATATTAGAAATATTATATGCAACAGGTATTAGATGTGGAGAACTAGTAGATATAAGATTAAAAGATATAGATTATAATAAAAAAGAAATAAAAGTTATGGGTAAAGGTAAAAAAGAAAGAATAGTAGAATTTGGAGACTATTGTTTAAATGCAATAAATTTATTTATAAAAGATGGTAGAGAAAAATTATTAGATAAACATAATGTATCTAATCATGAATATTTAATTATTAATGAAAAAGGGAAACAAATTACAACAAGAGGAGTTGCTAAAGTAATAGATAAAATAATAGATAAAGCATCAATTAGTAAGCACATAACACCTCATATGTTAAGACATACTTTTGCAACACACTTGCTTAATGAAGGCTGTGATCTTTTAACAGTGCAAGAATTATTAGGACATGAATCACTTGAGTCAACAGCTATATATACTCATGTATCAAATGAACATTTAAGAGAAGTATATTTAAGATGTCATCCAAGAGCAAAATAAAAGGTATTTATATGTCTTTTTTTATTGAAACAAAATATCTATTTGTGTTATAATAAATGCAAACACATAAGGAGGAAATATGACAAAATACGTTTATGCTTTTGAAGAAGGCAAGAAAGAAATGAAAAATTTACTTGGAGGTAAAGGGGCTAATTTAGCAGAAATGACTAATATTGGACTTCCAGTTCCAAGAGGATTTACCGTAACAACAGAAGCTTGTATTAAATATTATGATGATAAAAATAAAATATCTAGTGAAATAGAAGATGAAATATTTAGTAAACTTTCTGAGTTAGAAGAAAAAACAGGTAAGAAATTAGGAGATTATTCTAATCCACTTTTAGTATCAGTTAGAAGTGGTGCTAGAGCATCTATGCCAGGAATGATGGATACAGTACTTAATTTAGGATTAAATGATAAAGTAGTTGAAGGATTTGCAGAAGCTACTAATAATCCTAGATTTGCATATGATTCATATAGAAGATTTATACAAATGTTTGCAGATGTTGTTATGGGATTCCCAAAATCATCATTTGAAAGATATTTTGATAAAATTAAAGAAGAAAAAAAAGTAGCAAGTGATGTTGAATTATCAGCAGATGATATGAAAGAAGTAACTGCTAAATTTAAAGCAAATTATAAAGAATTATCAGGAGAAGATTTTCCACAAGAACCTAAAGTTCAACTAATGGAAGCAGTAAAAGCAGTATTTAGATCTTGGATGAATGATAGAGCAATCACATATCGTAGATTAAATGATATACCAGGAGATTGGGGTACAGCAGTAAATGTACAAGAAATGGTATATGGTAATAGAGGTAATAACTGTGGTACAGGTGTTGCATTTACTCGTAATCCATCTACAGGAGAAAAGAAATTATATGGTGAGTACTTAATTAATGCACAAGGTGAAGATGTAGTTGCAGGTATTCGTACTCCTCCAACAATAGATACTTTAAAAGATGAAATGCCTGAAGTATATAAAGAGTTTAAAGCTATTGCAGACAAATTAGAAAATCACTATAAAGATATGCAAGATATGGAGTTTACTATTGAGTCTGGCAAGTTATTTATGTTACAGACTAGAAATGGTAAAAGAACAGCACAAGCAGCTCTTAAAATAGCAGTAGATTTAGTTAATGAAGGAATGCTTACTAAAGAAGAAGCATTACTTAAAGTAGAACCAAGACAATTAGATCAATTATTACATCCAATGTTTGATACAAAGAGTTTAAAAGAGGGGAAAGTAATAGCTAAAGGATTAGCAGCATCACCAGGTGCTGCAACTGGTAAGATTTATTTTACAGCAGAAGATGTAGTTAATGCTAAGAAGAGTGGTGAAAAAGAAATACTTCTTGTTAGACTTGAAACATCTCCAGAAGATATTGAAGGAATGAATGATGCATCTGGAATACTTACTATTCGTGGTGGTATGACATCTCATGCAGCAGTTGTAGCTTGTGGTATGGGTAGATGCTGTGTAAGTGGATGTGGTGAATTAAAAATAGATGAAGAAAAGAAAATATTAACTACAAAAGATGGTAATACATATAAAGAAGGAGACTTCTTATCACTTGATGGTTCAACTGGTTGTGTATATGGGGAAAAAATAAAGACAGTAGAACCAGAAATTAGTGGAGACTTTGAAACATTTATGAGTTGGGCAGATAGTATGAGAACTCTTAAAGTAAGAGCTAATGCTGATACTCCAAAAGATGCAAAACAAGCAAGAATGTATGGAGCAGAAGGTATTGGACTTTGTCGTACAGAGCATATGTTCTTTGAAGAAGATAGAATATTTGCAATGCGTCAAATGATTACAGCAGAAACAGTAGAGCAAAGAGAAAAAGCACTTGATAAGATATTACCAATGCAAAGAGGAGATTTTGAAGAACTATTCAAAGCAATGGAAGGATTCCCAGTAACAATTCGTTATTTAGATCCACCATTACATGAATTTTTACCACATACTGATGAAGAGATTAAACCACTTGCAAAAGAATTAGGGATGACTTTTGAAGATTTAAAATCAAGAATACTTTCGTTAGCAGAATTTAACCCAATGATGGGTCATAGAGGTTGTCGTCTTGCTGTTACATATCCAGAAATAGCAAGAATGCAAACAAGAGCAGTAATAGAAGCAGCTATTAATGTTAATAAAGAAGGATTAAATGTAATACCAGAAATAATGATACCTCTAGTAGGAGAAATAAAAGAATTAAAATATGTTAAAGATATAGTTGTTGAAACTGCAGGTAAAATAATTAAGGATAACAATGTAAAATTAGAATATCATGTAGGTACTATGATTGAAATACCAAGAGCAGCAATAACAGCAGATGAAATAGCAAAAGAAGCAGAATTCTTCAGTTTTGGTACTAATGATTTAACTCAAATGACATATGGATTTTCAAGAGATGATGCAGGCAAGTTCTTATCTGATTACTATGATAAAGGAATCTTTGAATCAGATCCATTTGCTAAGTTAGATCAAATAGGTGTAGGTTCGCTAATAAAAATAGCAGTTGAAAAAGGAAGAGAAACAAGAAAAAATATTAAACTTGGTATTTGTGGAGAACACGGAGGAGAACCATCTTCAATAGAGTTTTGTCATAAAGCAGGTTTAAATTATGTGTCTTGCTCTCCATTTAGAGTACCAATTGCTAGACTAGCAGCAGCTCAAGCTAAAATAAATGAGAGTAAATAATAACTATTTCAGGAGGGTATATTATGGATAGCGGATTTATAAAAAAAATTAAAGAGATAAATATTGAATATATAGAATTAAGATTAAACTATCTTGATTTAAATAATTTATATTATAGAGAAAAAAGTATTAAAGCTGAAATCTTGTTAAGGGAATCAAGAAGAGTATTGTGTAAGTATCTTGAAATGTTACCTTATATGATTTATGTAGAAGAAATGCATACATTCAAAGAATTTAATCGAGGAAGAATTAATACAAAATATATATTAGAAAAATATCAGCATTTAGTAAAAGATATACCTGAACACATAATAACAGATAAATATTCAATTCAAAATATTTGTTATCATGTTGTATATTTAAATGATAAATATAATTCGCATAATTGTTTATCACAAAAAGAAATTGATAAAGCATATTCTATTTTATTTAAAGGAAGAATAAGAGAAGATAAAAAGAAAATAAAAAAGGCATTAAAAATAAATATATATAAAAAAGCAAACTAAAAAGAGTATAGAATTATACTTTTTTTATGTTATAATTATTATAATAAGGGTGTGAATATATGGAATTAGGTAAAGTAATATCTATTGATGATGAGAATGTTGTAGTTAAAGTTGGAGTAGATTTAAACACAATAAAAGATATTGCAGATAAGTATGTATATTTTATTAAAAATGATATAAAAATAATTGGTAATATTACAAGGGTAAATTCTGATAGTATCTATATATCATTAAAAGGTGAAATAAAAGATGATATCTTTTTAGTGGGTTTATTAACAAAACCTTTATTTGGAGATATATGTTATTTATTAAATGATACAGATGTAATTAATAAACTAATTAGATCAAATAATGATAGTAAAGAATTATTAGTAGGTAAACTTCCTTTATTAAACTATGAAGATGCTAGGATACCTATTAATGGATTATTTAGTAATCATTTAGCAATATTTGGTAATACTGGTTCTGGCAAATCATGTGGACTTGCTAGAATACTTCAAAACACATTTTTTAATACAGATACACCACCAAAGAATTCAACAATATTTATATTTGATGTATATGGAGAATATGAAAAAGCATTTGATTTTCCAAATAGTCAGATTGGTTTTAAAAAATATTATACAGATATTAAAACACAAGATAATTTAATAAAGATACCACTATGGTTATTAAATCTTGATGATTTTGCTTTACTATTAAATGTAAATGATCAAACTCAATTACCAATAATAGAAAAAGCATTAAGACTTGTAACTGTATTTGCTAAAAATGATGAAAATACAAGAATATATAAAAATGATATCATTGCTAAAACATTACTTGATATACTTCATAGTGGTATGGCAGCATCACAAATACATGATCAAGTAATATCAATACTAACATCATTTAATACGACAGATTTAAACCTAGAATCTCCTGTTGTACAACCAGGATATACAAGAAGTTTAAGACAATGTTTAATAATAGATGCAAGTGGTAAAATGAATGAAATAAGTTTAGTAACAGAATTTATTAATAAATTTGTTAGAAAAGATTTGAAATTACAATTACCAAATGGAGATTCATATTTTTCTCTAGAAGATTTAAGAGATGCTTTTGACTTCGCATTAATATCAGAAGGAATGTTAAAAAGTGACAGAGTATATGATAAGATTAATATATTAAAAATAAGGTTGGAGTCATTAATATCAAGTGAATATGCAACATATTTTAGATTTGATGAATATATATCAAAGAAAGATTATATTAAATCATTATTAATGATAGATGATAATAAAAGAGCACAACTTATTAATATTAATTTAAATTATTTAGATGATCGTTTTGCAAAAATAATAACGAAGATATATGCTAAGATGTTATTTGAGTTTACAACACTTGTTAATCCAAGAGGATCAATACCAATACATATGATAATAGAAGAAGCTCATAGATATATTCAAAATGACAATGATATAAATGTATTAGGATATAACATATTTGATAGAATCACTAAAGAAGGTAGAAAATATGGAATGTTACTAATAATGATTTCTCAAAGACCTTCAGAACTCAGTGAAACAGCATTATCACAATGTTCTAATTTCTTTATATTTAAAATGGTACACCCATATGATATTGATTTTATTAAACAAATGGTACCCAATATAACAATAGAAGTATCTCAAAAAATAAAATTATTACAACCAGGTACATGTATTTCATTTGGATCTTCATTTCCATTCCCAATAATATTAAAATTTGATATTCCAAGTCCAACACCACTTAGTGAGAATATTAATATAGAAAAAACTTGGTATTAAGGAGAATATATGAAAAAACAATATGGAAAATATATATTATTATGTTTAATTACAATTATAGTACTTGGATATATATTATATTATAATTTAAAACAAGAAGAACCAAGTATACTTACTAAATACATAAATGAAATAAAATACAATAATATTAATAATTTTGTAATAGAAAACAGCCACGTAGTAATTTATGCTACAAATAATACTAAAAATATAAACTTTGAGAATGATTTAAAAAAAATAATTGTGAAATATAATATTGGAGAAAAAGTTTTATATTATAAAAATATAAACTATAAAGATATTAAAAGTAAGCCATATAATAAAACTAACATATTAGTCTTTTATAAAAATAATAAAATTAAACAAACCATAAGTACTAAGAATTTAACATATAATAATTTATTAGAATTATTAAAAGAGAATGAAATAATTAATGAATAATATAGTATTATATGAGCCAGAAATACCAGGCAATACTGGTAATATCATGAGAACTTGTGTAGCTACAAACACAGTATTACATTTAATAAAACCTCTTGGGTTTTCCTTAAATGATAGTTATTTAAAAAGAAGTGGAGTAAATTATATAGATAAACTAGAGTATTATGTGTATGAAAATTTTGATGAGTTTTTAAATAAAAACAAAGGAATATTTTATTATTTCACTAGATATGGAAAAAAACCACACACATCATTTAATTACTCTAATTCAAAAGAAAATATATATTTAATATTTGGTAAAGAAAGTACAGGTATTAAAAAAGATATATTAAAAAATAATATTGATAAATGTATGAGAATACCAATGACAAGTAATGTTAGAAGTTTAAACTTATCTAACTGTGTTGCAATAGTACTTTATGAAGTATTAAGACAACAAAATTATAATGATTTACTTATGACAGAACCTCATAAAGGAGAAGATTACTTATTAAAAGATAGCAATTAATTGCTATCTTTTATATATCCATTTAATCTAAATCTTTCTATTGTATCTTCTTTACTAGTTACTCCATATATTCTGTTTAATGTACTTTCTTCTTCCCCATTTGTAATAAAAGCAATAGTAGGAGTTCCTTGTACTGATAATATTGAAGTAAGTTCTATATTTTCATCTTCAGTTAAAGTAGAATTATCTAAATAATATAAAGTAATATTATATTTTTTTACTACACTTAAAAGAGTTGGTTTATATTGTTGACATGCAGAGCAACTGTCATGTCCAACATATATTGCAAAAGAGTCTTTATTTTCCATTTTTGTTTTAAATTCATTAAATGTTACTTTATGTAATATATCATCACTAATACTAACATTTAATTTATTATATAGAAATATCCCTACCAAAATTAATACAATTAATATTGCTACTATTATTAATGTTTTTTTCATTTTATCACCTAAAATATATTTTATCATATATATTATAAAATCAATTGTTTTTTTTTAAAATAAATGATAAAATTAGATTAATGATAGGAGAATTGTAATGAAAAAAGTAATTTTAACTTTAATTATGTTTTTAGTATTTGGATTTACAATTAAAGCAGAATGCACAGATGCTGTATATGCTAGTTTAGTATTTGAAGCAAAAGAACTTGAATATAACTATTCAATATACGATACTGGATTAAAAGAAGAATATCCATTAATGAGATATAGAATAATAGTTAGTAATATTACACCAAATTTGTTAGTACAATATGGTGATGATAATACTACAATTACTTCAAGAAATAATGTTATAACTAATTTAATGCCAGGTCAGGCATACTTCTTTTCCATAACAGGATCTTTAACATCAGAGTGTCCAGGTAGAGACCTATCATCAAAGTATGTTACTTTACCAGAATATAATGCATATATTAATACTGATGAATGTATAGAATCACCAGAATTTAAATATTGTGATAAAGATAAATCAGTATCTGAGATGGTGTCATATGAAAACTTTATTGATAGTTATTACACATATTATTCTGAAAAAATAAATAAAGATGAAACTCCAGAAATAATAGCTGAACCAAATAGTAAAAAAACAATTGATATCAAATGGATAATTATTCCATTAGTATCAATCATTTTAGTAGTAGTTATTATTAGAATAATAATTGTAAGAAAAAGGAGAATAATATGAAAAAAGCAGTTATACTATTAATTATTACTTCATTATTTTTTGTGGGCACTTTAAAAATAAATGCGGAGACACTATACGCATATAATAAATGCCCATCAGGTTCGTTTACTTGGTATTATACATCATTAAATAATAAAGAGACAGTAAATGTGGTTTTTGTGCCAAAAAATAATTCACAAAAATATAAATGGAGTACAAATACAAATAATTATGTTAATGAAAAAGCAGTATGGAATAATTATGAAAAAGAATATACAGGTGTTAGAACTTTTTCATTATATGTAAATATGAATTATATTAGACAAGGAAAAATTGACTTTGGTTTATATTCATGTTTAACACCAACATTTAATTCATATGATTCAACTTATGAAATAACTTCAATAAGAGTAACTGGTAGTGGAGATAATCAAAAACTAGTAGTAGCGGGATTTGCTTTTACTTTAACTAAGAATGGTTACAAAATTCATAATGTAAATCCTACAATTAGTTTAAGTGTAACTAATAATGACTATATGTATTTAAAAGAATCAGAGTTTGATACTTCTGCAAAAAATACATATTTAAAGCGTTGTACATATAGTAGTGGGGGAAAATATTATAAATGCCCCAAAGATTCATATAAAATATATCAAAATAGTACTAATGAAGCAGCAATATTTAATCAGGCATCAGCAGATAAAATAAATTTATTTAATGATTATTCTTATACTAGATATTATGCAAAAGATTGGGGCGTTGGAAATTTTGCATTAAGGAGTGACAAATCTACTTCTGGAAAATTGGAATATTGGCAATTATTCAATTTAAAGGGAAGTGATTATGTTGATGGCACAACAACAAATTCTTATAATATTGGAGATAATTTAAGTATCAAAAAGAATAATAACTGGGAAAATGCTTCAAAAGCAGACGTTATTAATTATTTTGTAAATCAAGGATATAAATTTTATATTAATGGAAATTTTAAGTTTTCAATACCAGTAAAAAGCATAACAGGAGCTTTATCTAAATCAGTAACACCAACAGCAACAATGCCCATAACATCATTAAAATTTTCTTTAAACATATATGATAAAGGTGGTAATAAAACAATCTATGGTAAAGAAGTATCAATAAATAGTGTAAATTCATATATAACACAAGTAGGTGTTATGAAAAAAGTTTTAGATGATGTAAGTTTATCAAATGATACAAAAATGTCATTTACGACTGTTACATCAAATGACAGAATTAAATTTCTAAATGTAAGTACCATGAGAGGAAGAATAGTAGGACCAAATAGTCAAATGATTCCATATACTTTAGAAAGCGGAACATCACCATATTTTGCAAATACATATGGTAGCAATACTATATATCACGATTCAGCAGGTATAGCAGGTAAATATTATTATTATGTTGATGAAGATGGAATTGTTAAAAATAGTAAATATTATCCTATCAATTTTTATCGTTTAAAAATTCGTACAGATGTTAAAGGAAGTAACCAAGTTAATACTGCAAATTGTACTAGTTCAAATAATGATGATGGTACACCATGCATGAGACCAGCATCACAAACAAGTATAAGCGAAGGTAAATATACATTAATATATGCTCTTGGTACTTGGATAACGCCAATAAGCACAACTAATTTTAAAATTGGTTGTAAAGCAGGATTTACATTATTTGGGAATAGTTGTTGTCCAACCAGTCCAATTAATAGATTAATTAATGAATATGGTACAAATAATAAGACATGTTGTGATACTAAATACTTTGCAAAAAATTATAGCACAGGTGCTACAGAATGTTGCCCTACTGGAATAAGAACAGTATATACCCCTAGTGGAAAAATAAATCTTTGTGAGAATGTATGTCCACTTATAACTTGCCCATCGGGCACTCAAAAAGATATTGAAGGTAAATGTTGTAATGTAGGATCAATAAGTGCATCTAATGGAAAATGTTCAGTTGATAATGAGGTAGCAGTAGATGATGGTACAGGTAGTGTTTGTAAAGTAAGTGAAACTGGTGGGTCTTGCAAATGTAAACCACTTGTGGAAGAGTATACTTGCAAAGCTGATAGTTCATCTACAATAACAACAAAAGAAAAAAGATATAAAGTAAATTTAAATGGAACTACTAATAAAACAACTTGCTCAGAAAAATATACATTGACATTTAATAAAGAAGTTAGTGTATTACAAGGTAGTTACTTTAGTTATCCAATAGGATTAACAGTTACAAGAGATTGTTGGGGTGGAGGAGTTTCAGTAACAAAAGTATCACCAAAAGTTACAATAACAAACTTACCTTCATATGCAACAGATGCAAATATAATTAAAACAGCAATAGCAGATATATTTTTAAAGAATGTATCAGTAAATGCAACGCAAATAGATCCAACACTTTTGGAACATACAATGGCTAATTTAAATAAGAAAGAATATAGCATAGTTTATAATAGCGAGACAGTAAACTCAATAGGTGGTAATAAGGTAAGACAAGAAATAAAATATAATCTTATTCAATATAAACATGATTATTATTTAAATACATTTACAGGAAAGATTAGAGCAGCAGAATTAGGATTAGGTGAAGGATATTTACCTTCAGGCAAGTATGTATATATATTATTAAATGCACCAACAGGTAAATATAATAATGATGTAGTACTTAATATTCATGGAAATACAATAAAAATAGATTGTAGTTATGAAATAAAAGAAAATATAATACAAAAATATGCATATAGACAAGTTGATACAGATAAGATTTTCTCAAGAAGTAGAGTTGGTAATAACTGGAAAACAGAAACTGCAAAAGCAATAATAAGTAAAGTACAAAATAGTGCTAATGAAGTCTATGAAGAAGGAAGAGCAATGTATGAAATTAATCTTGATTCAGTAGAAGTAATTAACAAAGTAAAAGAATATGCTGAGACTAATGGGTATTATAATTCAGAATTAAGAAGTGATGGAACAAGTAGTTTTATTTATGAAACATTTAGAAATAATATATTGGTAAATAGACTTGATAATTTACTTAAAGACATTATTGAATAAAGGAGTTGATGAGTTATGAATATGTCTGCATGGGGAGCGTTTTTACTAGCATTATGTTTAATAACATTAGTTACTTTGGGAGTTATACAAGTTATGACAAGTACTAATGAGAGTGATTATTATGTTATGAGAGAAACAGTAGAATCTTCTTTAGAAGATGCAATTAAACCAGAAAGTCTTACTCAAAGTGATGGACCAGAAGTAAGCGAAGAGAGATTTATAGAAATAATAACTATGAGATTTGCTACATCAGCAGATCCAAGTAGAAAATATAAAATAAGAGTAACTTGTTTTTCTCCTAAACCACCAATGGTATGTGTAGAAGTAGCAACAACTATAACAACTAAGAAGTTTTTAAGTGATGATACTCAAACAGAAACAGTAGTAAATAGAATAAATGCAATTTTAGAACAAAAAGTAGCAACAACATCACAAAATTGATGTATAATGTAAATATAAAATAGAAAGGGATAGAAAATGGAAAAAATAAAACAGTTTTTCAAAAACAAAAATACAGTAACATTTTTAGGAGTGATAGCAGCCGTATTAATTTTATATTTCTCATATCAATATAAAGTTAAACAAGCAACTGAACCAATAAAAGTACCAGTTGCAAAAGTTGCAATAGAACCAAGAACAAAAATCACTAGTGATATGATATCTTATATTAATGTACCACCAGCATTTGTAACAAATGGAGTTGTTGTAGATGAAGGAAGTATAATTGGTAAGTATTGTTCACATAATACTATAATTCCTCAAGGAAGTGTATTTTATAAAGCAATATTAAAAACAAAAGATGATATGCCTGATTCAGCTTTAGAAAGCCTTAAAGAAGGAGAAACATTAGTTAACTTACCAGTTAATATGGAAAAGACATATTATAATACAATATTACCAAATAATTATATTGATTTATATATTAAAACAACTAATCAAAATGGTAAGATTATATATGGGAAATTATTTGAAAATATTAAGGTATTAGCAGTAAAAGATGGTTCAGGTTTAAATGTTTTTGAAACATTAGAAGTAACAAGAACACCTAGTACTGTAATATTTGCAATGCAAAATGCTAATCATATATTAATTAGTAAAGCTATTGCTTTAGAAAAAGAAGATATATTATCAATAGAACCCGTACCAATTAGTAAAGAATTTGCTAATAAAGAAGAGGGAGAAGCTGTAAGCAGCGAAACATTAAGGACAATTATTGAAAATAGAACCGGAACAATAGGTGATTAATTATGAATAACTCAATGTTCTCCTCAATTGATTTTGGACCTATTAAGAAATATTTAGAAGAAGATGATATTACTGATATTTCTTATAGTAATAATGGACAAGTTTGGGTTAAAACATTATCTAAAGGTATTTATAGAGTAGATGAACCAGAAATAAATAATACACTTATAGAAAAAATAGCATTTCAATGTTCAAATATAATGGGTAAGACATTTAATATGGCATCTCCTTTTCTAGATGCAGAGAGTGCAGAACTACGTTTAAACTTTGTACATGATTCAATTGCAAAAAATGGTATAGCTGCTGTTTTCCGTAAAACTCCAGCAAAGATAAGACTAGAAAAAGAGAAATTATTAAGAGAAAACTATGTATCACTTGATATACATGATTTCCTATTAACATGTGTATATGGGCATTGTAATATAATGGTAAGTGGTGAAACTGGATCTGGTAAAACAGAGTTTGTAAAATATTTAGCAGCACATATTAGAGAAAATGAAAAGATAATAACCATAGAAGATACACTAGAGTTACACTTGGATCGTATATTTCCACATAGAGATATAGTTGCTATGAAAACTAATAATATAGCATCATATACAGATGTACTTGTAACTTGTATGAGACAAAATCCAAAATGGATATTACTATCAGAGGTTCGTAGTGCAGAAGCAGTTATGGCTGTTAGAAATTCAATTTCATCAGGTCATAATATATTATCTACAACACATGCTGATAAAGCATCTTCAATACCTACAAGACTTTATAGTTTACTTGAAACAAATATAGATATGGATCAATTTCTAAGATCAATATATAGATATATACAACTAGGTGTACATATTCGTGGATATCAAGATAGAACAACAAAAGCATTTCATAGAGAAATATGTGAAGTAGTAGAGTTTTATGTAGATAAAGATAATAATCCAAAAACAAATACAATATATAAAAAGAGTATGGATGGAAAAGAAATAAAAAATAATCCAAGTTCATATATATTAGAAAATTTATCATCACAAGGTATTTATTTAGATAAAGATTGTATAGTAAAAAATCCTGTATTTTCAAATGAATTACCAAGTGAGAGCAATAAAACAGCAGAACAAATAATAAGTGAAGAAGACACATTATTTTAGAAAGGGGTTGTAACTATGGAATTTCTTTTTATACTAGGTATAGGAGTATTTATATTCTTATATAGAGTAAATGAAAAGGAAAGTGCTTACGAATATGTAGTTGGACAAGTAGGTGTACTTTATGAAAAGTATGCTCCTGTCTCATTTAAATCAATAAGAGAAAAAGTAAAAGCACTAGGTCAAGAATATACTGCAAGACAGTATTTAACACAAGTACTTATATTAGGTGGTCTTGCTGCAGGTATATCATATTTATATTTCTATGATTTAGTAATAATGTTTATATATGCAATTGCAGCTATCGCAACCGTACCTTTCTTAGCTAACTTAAGATGTAAAAAAGTGTATAATGAATTTATTTTTGAACAAATACAAATATATACAACTAATACAATAATGGAATTTCAAACAACTAAATCATTTGTAAAGGCATTAGAAGGTGTACTAGAATCTAAAATACTAGAAGATCCAGTTAAATCAGATGTAAAAGTAATGATAGATTTAGCATATAAAAATGGTGCTATAGATGAATCTATTAAATATATGAATAGTAAATATAATTATCAAGTAGTTAAAAATATGCATCAGTTATTTATACAAATAACTAATGAAGGAGCTCAAAATACAGATGAATCTTTAGAAAACATGTTACAAAATATAGATATGTTAGTAGAGGCTGTTTATAGAGATAAAATGGATAGAGAAGTATTCCATAAAAAGTTTCTAAACTATGGATTTATGCTATATTTACTCGTGCTAATAATTCAATTAATGATGCAAGGGACTTATGTAATTATGACAAAATTATTACTAGTAAAAATATTATTACACTTAATAATAATATTTGATACCTATTTCTTATTAGGTGGAGAAAAATATTATAATGAGAATGTAGGTGGTGAATAATGGAAATAGCAATAGTAGGAATAATAATAATTATAGTATTACAAGCAAATAATATTATTAGTCTTGAGAAACTTGCAAATGATAACAAACAATATTTTAGCTTTTTAAAAGAAAAAGACTATGATTTCTTTATTAAAGCAAAATATGGAGACTCAGAAAACCCAGAACTATTTTATAATAAAAGAATAAAATCAACATTCTTAACATTTGTAGGACTATTTTTTCTAATACTATCAGTATTCTCATATGTCAATTTAATAATAGTATTAGTAGCTACAGCACTTGTATATAAATCACAATACTTTAGATTAAAAAAATATTATAGACAACATATAACTCAAATAAACATGGAATTACCATATTATCTAAAAAATATAGAGATACTAATACAACACTATACAGTACCAGTAGCACTATCTAAATCAATAAAAGAAGCACCAGAAATATTTAAAGATGGTTTAAGAAAAATGATTGATAAAATTAATCAAGGAGATTCAACAATAGAACCATATATGGAATTTTCTAGAGAATATCCAGTAAGAGACTCAATGAGAATGATGAGATTACTATATAGACTTGGTCTAGGTTCTCAAGAAAATAAACATGAACAACTGCTAGTATTCTCAAGAACAATATCATCACTACAAGGTAAAGCAAGAGAACAAAAATATAAAAGAAGACTAGAAGTAATGGAAAGTAAAACAATGTATATGTTAGTAGTAACAGGAATAGGGACAATGCTATTAATGATTATGTCACTAGCATTAACATTCCAATCATACTAATATGTAAACATATAAACATATAATTGATTTATAAAAAAATATATAGTATACTTATAAATATAGTATAAGTCGAAAGAGGGTGAGATTTAGTGAAAGAATCAGCAGGAGAATTAAACATGACAGTAGTAACAGTGGGAATAATAGGTATATTATTAGCATTAGTTATAGGTTTTAGTGATCAAATAGGTGAATGGGTTGAAGATTTGTTTGATCCACAAAATGTTCAACAACAACAATAAAATAAAAGGGAAGTGATAAGTTGAGAGAGTCAGCAGGAGGATTAAGAGTACTGGGAATGGTAATGGTGTTCTTCTTTATTTTTATTATGCTACTGGCAGTTTCTATCAATTATGCACAAGCTTTTAGAGTTAAGAATAAGATAATTGATTACATTGAACAGTATGAAGGATACAATTTATTAGCACCAGGTGATGATAGTACTCAGTATGGTAATGCAAAAGATAAAATTGATGACTATATTGATAGTATTGGATATTTTACTTTTGAAGATGGTAGTAGTGCAGCGAAAACAGGTAGTTATAGTGTTTGTAGAAAAGAAGTAACTAGAAATCAAGTTAGAGGTAGAATATATACTATAGTAACAAATGTTACTTTACATTTACCGGGTATAATAACTGATTTAAGCATACCAATAACAGGAGAAACAAAATTCATTAGTAAAAATGGTGTTGATTATACTGATTCTAGTATGAATGAGGGTATTCAAGTGTGTAATTAATTTTTATTGACAAATAATAAATAATAATGTAAGATTTAAATATAGTAAGGAGTGATTTATATGTTTATATTAGAAACAGCTTGTTATAATCTGCAAGTTAAAACAATAATTGGAGCAATACGTTATATTGTTACATTTATACAGTTTGTTGTACCAGTATTATTAATTGTGTGGGGTATTTTAGATCTTTCTAAAGCAATTACTGCAGGTAAAGAAGAAGAAATAAAAAAATGGCGTAAAACACTAGTTGATAGAATTATTGCAGCAGTTATAGTTTTCTTAGTACCATTTATTGTATTTACAATAACTGGATTACTAGGGGATTCAAAATGGAAAGATTGTTGGCAAGAAGCATCAGAAGTAAAATTGTCAGACTTAGTAAATTTTACTGAGAATCAAGGAAAAGGTAAAAAAGCTCAATAATTAAATATTAATTAGTTATAATTAGCTATTTGTATAAAAAACAAATAGTTTTTTTATTGTATTTATAATATTTTTATGTTAAAATTATGTATAGTAGTTGGGAGTGAACATAATGAATGAAAAGTGTGAAACTATTACTGAACTTATGACAACTTATTGGGCATATATATATATACTTATACCAATAGTAATAATTGTATTAATAGTATTTAGTTATGCTAGAGCAGTTATGTCATCAGAAGCTGATGCATTAAAAAAAGCCCACACTGCAAATATTAGACGTTTAATAGCGGGTGTTATTTTAGTTATGTTACCATTTTTAATAAGAACTATATTTGATTTATTTGGAATAGATTTTTGTATATAAAGGGGTGAAAATATGTTAATTCTTGCATCAGTCATAGGGGTTTATTTTAGAGAACTATTATACATGATTGATTTTGCAGTATATGCTCTTGTTGGTGGAATATATAATCTTTTTATTGATATCACAAAAGTAAGAATAGATAATGATATCATCAAGGGATTTGTTAACAGTATGTATGCAATAATAGCGATATATTCTCTATTTATTATGGCTAAAATGTTAATAAATATTATTCTTAATCCTGATGACTTTAGTGATAAAAAGAAAGGTACTGGTGCAATATTTACTAGACTTGTTATTGCAATATTTTTAGTTGTATTAATTCCTTTTATATTTCAAAATGCTTTTTTAATTCAAGATAAATTACTTGCTACTGATTCTGATAATCCAGGGATATTAGTAGAATTATTTCTAGGAGATCAGCAACAAATTGATTCAACGGCTGATCCTGGTGAAGAAATAAAAAATTTAGTTATATCAGCATTAATAAAGCCTGAAGAAAAATATGGTGAAATTATATATTCAAATTATCTTGATAAAAATAATAATAATGAATTTGATGAAGGAGATATACCATTGGTAGATCCAAATCAAGATTCAACAGGTACAAAACCAAAATTAATGACAATTTTATTATATAAGGCAGCAGGAAACTGTGCGGAAGATGATAAATGTATAGAAATAATTAATAAATACAATGATTTTTTAGCAGGTTCAGCAGTTGGTACAAAAAATGCATCAATATTGCTTCAACCAATTTTGACAACACGCGTAAAAGATGATGTAACAGGAGAAAAAGAATTTGTATTATCATATTCTTATTTTGTAGTAACAATATGTGGTGCTTTTATAGCATACATACTATTAAGTTTTTCTATTGATGTTGCAGTTCGTGTATTCAAATTAGGAGTATTACAAATTACTGCACCTTTATTTGTTGCAACATATGTTGATCCAAAATCGGCAGAAAGTGGGCCATTTAGTAAATGGCAAAAAGAAACAATATCCACATATATACAGGTATTTATTAGAGTAATACTTATGGTCTTTTTAATAATATTTGTAAGACTAATAGGTGATAGTGGTGGAGAGTTCTTTAAGATGATGGAGCAAGGAAAAGCAAATATATTGTTAGTACAACTTGCATTAATGATTGGACTGCTAATATTTATTAAGAAAGCACCAAAAATGATAGAAGATTTATTAGGTATTAAGAGTGATAGTAAACTTGGTATCATGGAAAAATTAGGTGGAGCAGCATTAATTGGTGGAACTGCTAAAGCTATGGGTGAAAGAATTAAAAAAACAAGAACAGGTATAAAGAATTCAGCTATTGGTGGAGTAAAAAGAGGTATTGGTAGTGGTCTTTCTGGATATCAAGCAGCAAGAGGTGTAGGAGCAGATCGTAGTAAATCATTTAGACAAGGTCTTGGTGGTTTTGCAAAAGGAGTAAGAGTTGGTGGTACAGAAGGATATAAAGCAGAAAATACAAGAGGATATTATACTAAAGGAAGAAAAGATACAAATAGTAAATATAGAACTACTGGTGAGAAGCTATCTGGTGCACTTAAGGATTTAGCATTAGGCCCTGAAAGTTTATTTTGGGATGCAGAACTTGAAAAAGATGCTAAAAAAGCAAAGAAAAGAGCAAGTTTATTATTACCTGAATTATTTACAGTGGATGAATATGGTAACAAACATGTTGCCCCAACTACAGATCAGGAATTTATTAGAGCAAGGCAAGACAAAGACCCTAGTAAAAAACCTACTACGGTAAAATTCGAGGAAATAGATCCTATTACAGGTAAAAAGATACCAAAAATGGTACCACAAATGGTATTTGATGAAAAAACAAAAACAATGATACCACAAATGGAACTTGACCCAGTAACAAGAACAATGAAACCAAAAATGGTTCAAAAAGAGGAATATGTATTAACTGCAAATGACGTAAGTGCGACAAAGAAATCAGTAGAGTTTGTAGAAGCAACACCAGAAGTAAAACATACTGTATTAGGAAAAATGCTCGAAGTTAGAAAAACAGCTGTTGATGCAGCAATTGTTGCAACAGATGATAATAGAGAAATTGATAGTAGATTAGCTACAGTAATAAAAAATATTTCTGATGAAACTGGAAGACATGGTGCAGTTATTGCTAAAGTACAAGAGGCAAAAGCAGAGGCGACAAGAACATATACTCAATTAGGTCTAGCGCAAGGAGAAACAGCAAGAACAAATTTAGAAATAGAGAGATTACAAACAAGAGAAAAAGATTTGGAGGAGCAAAAAACAAAATTAGAAGCAGAACAAAAACAGGCACATCAAATAGAAATTACGGCTTCTGATCCTGAACAAAAAGCAAAAGCACAACAAAGAAGAGAGCAAGCAGAAGCAAGAATAAGCGATATAGAAAAATCAATATTGTCAGTAGTTGAACAAGTTTCAGGTGCAAAAGCAGAACATACTAAAGCTCAATCAGCAGAAGTTTCAGCACTACAAGCACATGAATTAGCACAAAAAGCAATAGAAGAAGCAGAGGCTGAAGAAAAAGCAGCAGGTGTTAGTGCAGAAGCTTTAGAAGCTTTAGAAGAACAAAGAAGAGATTTGGAAAGAAGAAAAGTATCTAATGCTGCTGTTATTGAAAAAGGTGTTAAAAGTGCTGATACAATTGATGGAGAAGCATTTGATCCAAGTAATCTTGAACATCGTACAAGAATTAGCCAAATATTTTCTAAAGATCAAGAAGAAATTGATAAATTAAAACCACAAGAATCAAAATAAATAAAAAGGGAGGCAGTTATGAATCAAGAGTATTTGATACCAGCAAATGCAAAAAGAGGTATGCTCATATTTAATGTTTTTAGAACAATAGATTTAATTATTGCAGGAGTTGGAACAGGAATTACTATTATTGCATTTTTAATAGTACAACCAAACACATTATGGAGTGCAGTATTAGTACTAGCTCCAGTAGCAATAGCAGCATTTTTAGTAACACCATTTGCACATTATCACAATGTGCTTTGTGTGTTAATAAATATATATGAGTTTTTAACAACACAGCAAAAGTATAAATGGAAGGGTTGGTGTTCAAAAGATGAATACAGCGAATAGTAAGACAACAGACTTATTAATACCAGTAAGAGGCATCGTAAATGGTATGATAGAGTTAGATAATAAGGAGAAGGTGGCAGGAGTCAAAGTAACGCCTAGAAATATCTTTATATTAGATGAAGCAATGCAGTTTTCTGTAATAGATAATCTAAAGAATTTCTATAATACGTTAGACTTTGAATTTTGGCTTGTAGTAGCAGATAGACCAGTTGATATATCTGTTTATTTAGCACAATTACAAGCACTATATAATAGTTCTCAAGATTCTATTACAAGAAAGTTAGTATCTGAAGATTTAAAGAAAGCTAATGATTTTGCAAAAGAAAATGTAACTGATGTAGAGTTTTATATTTTATTTAAAGAAAAAAATGTAGATAATGTGCAAAAGAAGATAAGAATAATGATAAATGGACTTGCTGCTGCAGGACTTGTTGCAGCACAAGCTAATAATGAAGATTTAAGAACATTATTAGATAATTTCTTAAATGGTGGAGTAACCACTAAGTTTGGGACGGTGATGGCGTAATGAATATAAAGAAAGAGTTAGCACCTAAGGGTCTAGAGTTTCATCCATCAGATTTTATAGTTAGTGATAAATGGGCAACAATATTAACAGCAATATCTTATCCAACATGGATTACACCTGGTTTCTTAGCAAATATTACTAGTAATTCTGGTGTAAAGATAGTTATAAAACACATACCAGTACCATTTATGGTAATGTCTAAAATGCTTAATAAACAATTATCAGAGCTAAGAGATTTATATGAAAAAGAAAAAGATAAATTATATCAAGAAAGATTAAGACAAGATTATGAGTCATTAAATGATTTTATACAAATGATTACTACTAATCAATCTAAGATATATGATTTTCAAATGCATATTATGATTACAGCAGATACTAAAGAAGATTTAGAAGCAAAGAAAATACAGATGAAAAACTACTTAGAAGCTTTAGAAATAAGAGCAGTACCACTTAGGTTTGAACAAAAGAAAGTACTTAGTTCTATGCTTCCAATATATGGTAAACAAGATATTGAAGAGCAAATTGGTACTCCAATTGCCTCTCCAACAATAGCAGCTATGTATCCATTTATATTTGATAGTTTAAAAGATCCAGGCTTATCATGCCTACTTGGAGTTGATTTCTCTGGTGGTGTAGTATTATTTAATCAGTTCTTATATCAAATGAGAAAAGAACATAATAGAAATAATGCTAATATGATAATACTTGGTACTTCTGGTTCTGGTAAGTCAACAGCAGCTAAGTTATTACTTCGTACTAATATTAGAAACAATTATAAATCAGTTGTTATTGATCCAGAAGGTGAACTAGAAGAAATGGTTGCTAGAATGAAAGGTGACTTTATTGACCTTGGTAAAGGTGGTCAATTTGGTATGGTTAATCCTCTTGAAGTAATACTTGATGCTGATGAAGATGAGTTAAAGCAAGGATTAGGATATACAGTACTTACTAAGACACTACAATTCTTAAAAGCATTTATGAAATATTATGATCCATCTATTACAGAAGATATTCTTACTATGTTTAGTGAGATAGCACAACTAACATATCAAAGATTTAATATATCATTTGAATCAGATTTTTCTAATTTAAAATCAGAACAATACCCAGTATTTTCAGATTTATATGAAACATTAATAAGAAGATTAGAAGCTTATGGTGATCAAGTTACTCATGAAAAAGATATATTAGAAAAACTTGAATTAAAAGTAAGACCACTGGTTAAAGAACTTAAATTTTATTTTGATGGTCATACAACAATACAACCTCGTACTAAGTTTATAGTATTTAATATTAGAGAGTTAATGCAGGCAGATACTAATATTAGAAATGCACTATTTTTCAATATATTAAAATATGCATGGGGACATTGTTTAGATAAATCAATTAATACAATATTAATGGTTGATGAAGCTCATATACTATTAAGTGGTAATAATACTTTAGGTGCTGATTTCTTGGCACAAGTACAAAGAAGAGCACGTAAATATAACAGTGGAACAATATTTATTACTCAACAACCAAGTGACTTTGCAGATCCTTCTGTAATTACTCAGGGTAAAGCAATATTTGATAACGCATCATACTACTTAATAATGGGATTAAAGAAACAAGCGACAGATGATTTAGCTAAATTAATTGATTTAAATGAGAATGAAAAAGAAACAGTTAAAAGATATAATCAGGGAGAAGCACTATTTGTATGTGGTAGTAGACGTATGAGAATAGATGTAGTATTAACTGAAACAGAACTAGATTCATTTGGTTCTGGCGGTGGATTATAATTAAATAAAAATATTATAAATTAAAATAGATATTATAAATTCAATATCTATTTTTTAATATAATATGATATAATATAATAAAATAAAGAGGTGATTGCATGTCTAGTTTTTTTAGCAGAAATAAGCCTGGTAGTAGCGATAGTCAACCTGATTTACCAAATAATAGTAGTATACAAAAAGCAGATGGTAGTACACTTTCAGATGATAAAAGTCCTAGTACTAATCAATCACCAATAATTGATAATAATAGCTATGAAAATAATCAAGGGCAAAGACCTTTTAGATTAAATGATAATCAAGAGAGAGAGGATTTAGGAATTAGTAAAAGACCATTAAATAAGAATACAAATCCTAACAGCTTTCAAGATTATTCAAGAAGAGATGATGATTTTGAAGATTCAATAAATGACCTCGATGAAGATGAAGAAGATATAGATGATGAATATGATAATGAAGAAGAAAATGATATTCAAAATCGAGACTCACGAAATAAAAGAGATTCAAAAAATAAAAGTAAAGATGAAGCAAAAGAAAAACTAAAAAATAAGGCTAAAAAAAATTCAGAAACAGATTCTCCAGATAAAACAATGGGAAGAGCAGCAAAAAACAAACCAATAAGTTCTACAGCACCTAATATTAGTACTGATGTTGCAGGAGCAAATGCAAGTGTTGCTAGTACAAGTGCGGGAGCAGCAGGAGTAAATACTGCTGGTACTGCTGGAGCAACTAGTGCTGCAGGAGCTGCTGGTGCAAGTACTGGAGCAGCAGGAGCAGGAGCTGCTGTAGCTACCAGTGCTGGAGCAAGTGCTGCTACGGCTGGAGCAAGTACAGGAGCAGCAGCTGGAGGAACAAGTATATTACCATATATATTGATTGGGGTTGCTGGTTTAGTAGTACTTGGAATACTTATTTTTTATATATATATTTTAGTAGTAACACTATCACCTGGTTCTGGTGGAGATGATTTAAATAATTATTCTAAAAAAGATAGAGAGATATTACAAAAAATAGCAATGTATACTATGTTACATCCAGATGTTGATTCAGCACTTGCTCTTTCTGTTATATATTATCCACATAATGAGGCAGTTTTTAGTGGTAATGTTTTATATTATATAGGAGCAGAAGACACAAGTGGTGAAGAAACAGATGGTGAAATAGATAATGAAAAAAGCATTGAAGAAAGACTAGAAGAATTGGAAAAAGATAAAGATGGAGATACGGATGATGTAAATCTTCTAATAATTGAAGAGTATTTAGATGAATTTGGTAAAGTATTACAAACAATGGAAACAGAAGGAGAAAACTTTGAAAAGTATCTTAAAACAGATTATTTTTTAAATAATAAATATTATAAAAAATTATTGAAAAGAAGAAATAAAAAAGTGGCAACAGAAGCACAGCTTATAGATGCAATATATGAAGATGTTTCTGATCTAACTCAATATATGCAAAACTATATACATGATTATTCAAATGGTAATTGTACAGTATCAGTAACAGATGGAGGTAAGATTAATTTTGATTCATCAAAGATAGCATCAACATATATTCAATTAGTAGATGACACTTGTACTGGTAGTTTTAGCACATGTACAGCAACAAATTATATTGGAGAACCAATTGACTTAAAAACATATGTTATGGGTGTTACTTATGCAGAAATTGGTGTATCAAGTGAGTCTTATGATGAAGAAATAAAAGCACAAATTATTGCAGCAAAAAGTTATACATTAAGTAGAAGTGAAGTTATGGGTAGAACAATAACTACTGAAGCTGGTAAGACAATTAGATATATGAATAATAATACTAATGATCAAGTATATTGTAATGTATCTACAGGTTGTGAGGCTAATGGTGGATCAAATCCAAAACCAGCACTACCACAAGACCAACAAGATAGATTAAGTTCTTTATATGATTCTGTTTCAAATAAATACATATATGATAAAGAAACAACTAAAACATATGGAGCATATGTTAATAGTATTAATGATGAAAGCACTAGCTGTAAAGCAGGTAGTTGCATGTTTCAAGAGCAAGTTAAACAATTTGCTAAAGAAAATAAAGACTATCAAACAATACTATTTCAATCATATTCTGAAGAAGGAAGATTTGCTCTTTTAGATATTAGTGATAATTCAGTATCAATTGGTACTGTTGATTGTACAATTGCATCAGCAGTTGCTGGTATTAGAACAAAAAGGCCAACAGCAGAAGATAAATACTTTAATCCACCAATAAATAATGCGTCTGGAAGTGAAAAGTTTCAGTGTCCATGGTATGCAAGATCAAGGGCAATGGAAATAGTAAATACTAGTACTCTTGATGCAGCAACAAAACAAAGAGCAACAAATGCGCTATTAAAAGTAACTGGTAATGCAAGCCAGTGGTGGGGAAATTCATATCTTGATGCAACGTTCGCACGTAGCAACAATGTAAATGCTGTAAAGGCAGGATCAATAGTTGTATGGCAGTGGCCACCAGATGATATTCCAAGATGGGCTGGAGGAAATAATTATGGACACGTGGGTATTGTTGAAGCCGTGACTGATGAAGGTGTAGTAATTTCTGAAGGATGGAGAATAAGAACATGTCCAAGATCAAGTGAAAGTTATTTATGTATGGGATTTAATAATAGTACTTGGAGTGTTGAAAAAGTTAATAGAAGTAGTAGATATCAATTTTTAGGTTATTATTATTTATTAGAAGTTAAGAATAATTAGGAGATAAAATGAAAAAAATAAGAGTTTTAGTAATTATTTTTATGTTAGTGTGTATATCTGGATGTACTGTAAAGTATAATGTAACTATCAATAAGAATGGTTATGTTAAAGAAGAAATAGTTGCAACAGAGTTTAATACATATTTAGGTGAAAACCCAAGTAATAGCGTAAGCATTGATTATAAAAAGTATAAATCTCTTGCAAAATTTAAAAATTATTCATCAGAAAGTATTAAAAAAAGTAATGAAACAGGCATGAAATTAAGTAATGATTATATTGATACCTGTGATTATATTGAAAACTCTCTTGCTACGCGTTATGTATTTTTAAGTATGAAATGTACAGAAACAGACAAATATTATAAAATTATTAATGATGGAGATTTTCTTGGGGGATGTTTTGAATGTAATGATGAGATAAATAATATTGATAAATTATATATCACATTTAGTTTACCAGAAAAAGCAATAGCAAGTAATGCTGATAAAGTTGTTAATAATAAATATAATTGGATTATAAATAGAAATGATACCAAAGATAAAAGTTTTATGTTAAAAATTGAAAAGCATATCCCTTCTGAAAACAATAACAATGCTATAATGATGTATGTTTTAATAGGGATTGTAATAATTCCTGCATTATATTATTTTATTAAAATAATAGTACTAGCTATAAAAAATAGAAATTCGTATTAATATTATTAATTATTTGTTATAATTAATATGTAATATTTTGGAGGTATGAAATGTTTAAATTAAAATTTAGAGCAGAGGAAAAAGATATATTTGCATTTATATTAGTATGTATATTATTACTATATTTAGTATGTCTTGGTGTTGTTAATTTATATGATATTAAAAATGCAGAGACATTTAGTTTTACATTTATACCATATAAAGCATTCTTTCCAAATTATATATTTTATACAATTACTTTTTATATAATTGCAATAGTTTTAATAATAGCTAGCGTATCATCTTACTTTTTTACTAGAGAAAAAGGTTTGGGTATAATAAAAGGTAAAAAAGAAGATGGATATTCTAGATGGGCAAATGAAAAGGAATATAAAAATTCAAAAGGTGTTGAACCAGTACACCTAAATAGTAAAGAATTAAAAGCAGCAGGCACACCAATTCTTTATGAAAAAAATAAAAATATGGTATATGTTGATAATGGAGAATCACATACTCTTGTAATAGGAGCAACTGGTTCTGGTAAAACTCAAAGAGTAATTCATCAACAAGTGAATATGCTTGGAAGAGCAGGAGAATCAATGATTATTACTGATCCTAAAGGAGAAATATATACTAAACATGGAGAAATGTTAAGAGAAAAAGGATATAAAGTAATAATAGTAAACTTTAGAGACCCACAAAAAGGTAGTTGTTGGAATCCATATACATTACCGTATAAATATTATACAAATGGTAATAAAGATAAAGCAAATGAATTATTAAATGATATTGCTATAAATATAGCCGTAGATGAAAAAGCAGATGATCCATTCTGGACAGCATCAGCAGCAGACTTTTTAACAGGTTTATCACTTGGTTTATTTGAAGATGCAAAAGAAGATCAAATAAATCTTAACTCAGTAAACTTAATGATGACAGTTGGAGATGAACGTGTTCCTGGATCACCAGCAACGTATCTAAAAGAATACTTTTTATCAAAAGATCCATCTTCACCAGCAGCAGTTAATGCTCTTGGTACTGTTTTAGCCCCTCAAGATACAAAACAATCTGTTGATGCAGTTTTAAAACAAAAAATAAAGGTATTTGCAGTTACTGAGAATCTATCAGAAATGTTATCAAGAAGTGATTTTGATATGGAAAATATCGGTAAAGAAAAAACAGCAATATTTATGATAATACAAGATGAAAAAACAACATATCATGCTCTAGCAACAATATTTGTTAAACAATGTTATGAATCATTAATAGCTGTAGCACAAAACTCTCCAAAAGGAGAATTACCAATTAGAACTAATTTCCTACTTGATGAGTTTGCAAATATGCCAAAATTTAAAGATGTAAATACTATGATTACTGCAGCTAGAAGTAGACGTATAAGATTTACTATGATTATTCAAAACTTTGCACAGTTAATTCAAGTATATGGAAAAGAAGATGCAGAAACTATAAGAGGTAACTGTGGTAATATTATATATTTATTAACAGGAGAATTAAATGCACTTGAAGAAATAAGTAAATTATGTGGTGATAAAATAGTAAAAGTTGGTAAAGATCAAAAAGAAGAAACAAGACCACTTGTTACAATATCAGAACTTCAAAGATTAAAAGAAGGAGAAGTTATAATATTAAAACATCGTCTACCACCATTTAAAACAAAATTCCCTGGTTTCTTTGAACTAGATTTAGGTTATGGTGTATATAACAAAGATGTAAAACCAGCAGAATATATAACTAGAGATAAACAACAAATTAGTATATTTGATATTAGAGAATTTGTTAAAGGTCAAAAGGAAAAGAAAAAGCAAGAAATTCTTGGTTCTTTAGAAAATGAAGGAACTGAGGGATTTGAAAACCCACTTCCTCCATTTATGCCTCCATTTATGCAAGATAGACAAACTCAACCATTTATGAGTAGGCCATCAAACAGTATGCAAAATGAAGATGAAATATCTATTGAGGATATAATTGCAAAAGTAAACAAGAAGATTGAAGAATTAGAAAAAGAAGAAGAATTAGAAAAACAGAATGCAGCTAAAGAGTCACAACCAGTAATTGATGCAGAAATAGAAGAACCAAAGGAAGAGGAACCTAAAGTTACTGAAGAGAAAAAACAAATTGAAGTACCAGAAGAAAATAATATATTTGAAGATGATTACTTTGATGACTTTTTTGAAGAATAGTACATTAGTACTATTTTTTAATTAAATATAGTATAATATTATTGTAGGAGGTAATATGGAATATGTAATTATTGGTCTTCTAGTAGTATTAATAATTTTAGTAGTACTTTCTTTATCAAAAAATATTAATGAAAGTAATATTACTGAAAGATTAGGGAAACTAGAAACAAATACAATTAAAGAATTAGGGTCTTTTAAGAATGATATAAATACATCACTAAACACTAATTTTAATACTCTAAATGATAAAATAGAAGATAGATTAATAAAGATTAATGAGAAAGTTAATGAGCGCTTAGATGTTAATTTTGAACGTACTAACAAAACATTTAATTCTGTTATTGAAAGATTAACAAAAATAGATGAAGCTCAAAAGAAAATAGATTCATTATCTAATGATATTGTATCTTTACAATCAGTACTTACTGATAAAAAAACAAGAGGTATATTTGGAGAAGTAAATTTAAAACATATACTTACAAGTGTATTTGGAGAAAATAGTAATATATATCAAATGCAATATACATTTGAAAATGGTACTATTGCTGATGCAGTACTTTTTGCACCAGAACCACTTGGTACAATAGCAATAGATTCTAAATTCCCACTAGAAAACTATAGAATACTTGTTGATAAAAAGAAAACAGAGCAAGAAAGAAATATTGCAGAAAAACAATTTAAATTAGATGTTAAAAAACATATAGATGCAATTAGTAGTAAATATATAATACATGGTATAACTAGTGATCAAGCTATTATGTTTTTACCAGCAGAGGCTATATTTGCAGAATTAAATGCATATCATAGTGAAATAATAGAATATGCATATTCTAAGAAGATATGGTTAGCATCTCCAACAACATTAATAAGTACTCTTACAACTATACAACTTGTTATGAGAAATATAGAAAAAGATAAATATACATCTATAATACATGAAGAATTAAATAAACTAGCACTTGACTTTACAAGATATAGAGAAAGATGGGATAAACTATCTAGAAGTATAGAAACAGTAAGTAAAGATGTTAATGAAGTAAATATATCTACAGAAAAAATAACTAAAAGATTTGAATCTATTAACAAAGTAGAAGTAGAAAAAATAGGAATGGAGAATAAAAATGATTAATGCAATTTATAAATATTTTATGCTGGGTTTCACATATAAAGCTGATTTAGCAAAAGAACATATTAAAAATATAAAGGATAAAAAAGAAGAAAAAGTAGCAGCATACGAACTAGGAGCTAAATTAGGAAAAAACGAAGAACTTAAAGTAGAAGAATTATCTAGAATTGTTGAATTATTACAAATAACAACAAGTGAAAAAATGCAAACAAAAAAATTTCTATATGATGTTAATCATCTTAAAGAAATAATCGATGTAATAACAGTGATACTTCAATATAGAAAATTAAATGTTAGAGTAAGTGAAACTTTAGAAGAAGATTTAAAAGATTATTGGCAATTATACATAAATAGAATAGTACAACAAATTATTTATGATTTAAAACTATTAAAAGAAGAAAAAACAAAAATAATAGTAATAAAAGATGCTAAAACTCATATGCTAAAATTTATATCAATAAAAGATCGCTTATTAGATGTAAAGTTTAGCTATCTGGTTCTATTAAAAAATTATTTTAAAGAAGAAGAACAAATGAGAATAACTTTACAAAAAATAGTAGATAAACCAAAAGATATGGATGATATATTTAATAAAGTAAAAGATATAATTGATAATATTTCTATTAAAGAAATAACTAATAGATAAGTGACAAGAAAAAGTTTTCTTGTCCTTTTTTCTTGACTTTAGAGATTAATAATTTTACAATAGGAATATATATTAATTATAATATATAAAATAAATACGAAAGGAAATAAAGATGGAACAACCAGTTTTATTTGGTTCTTTATTTCTAATTATTGGTCTAGTTGTAGGAATAATACTTGCAATAGTTATATACTATTTAAAAAATAAAACTCAGAAAAGTTCTTCTGAGAATCTAATAGAAAAGGCTAAAAAAGAAGCTGAAAAAATAAAAAGAGACTCTTTATTAGAAGCTAAAGAAGAGGCTTATAAATTAAAATTAGAAACTGAAAGAGAAATTAAAGAAAAGAAAAATGAAGTAAAAGAAATAGAAGATCGTCTTCTTCAAAGAGAAACAAATATTGATAGAAGAGATCAATCTTTACAAAATAAAGAAGCTTTAATTGAAGAAAAAGAAAATAGTATTATTCAAAAACAAAAAGAACTTCAAAAATTAGAAGATAAGAAACAGGAAGTATTAAAAGAAGAATTACAAAAATTAGAAAAAATATCAGGCTTATCAAAAGAAGAAGCTAAAAAACAAATTATGTTGCAAGTTGAAGAAAGTATGAAAAATGAAATTGCAGCATACATAAAAGATGAAGAAGCAGAAGCTAAATTAGAAGTAGATAGAAAAGCAAAGAACTTGCTTGTTGATTCTATGCAAAAATATTCAGCAGATGTAACTAATGAACAAACTGTATCAGTTATAACTCTTCCAAATGATGAAATGAAAGGAAGAATAATTGGTAGAGAAGGTAGAAATATTAGAACAATAGAAGCTGTAACAGGAGTAGATTTAATAATAGATGATACACCTGAGGCTATAGTCATATCTAGTTTTGATCCTTTAAGAAGGGAAATAGCAAAACAAACTATTGAGGGATTAATAAAAGATGGTAGAATACATCCAGCTAGAATAGAAGAGTTATATGACAAGATATGTAAAGATTTAAATGTTAAAATAAGAGAATATGGTGAAGCTGCTATGTTTGAACTTGGAATAACAAAATTAGATCCAGAACTTGTTACAATATTAGGTAAATTAAATTTTAGAACTAGTTATGGTCAAAATGCATTACAACATTCTAAAGAAGTTGCACATTTAGCAGGTATTATGGCATCTGAAATAGGAGAAAATGTGGGTCTTGCTAAAAGAGCAGGATTACTTCATGATATTGGTAAAGCAGTAGATTTTGAAGTAGAAGGAAGTCATATAGAAATTGGATATGATCTTGCTAAAAAACATAATGAAGATAAAGTAGTATTAAATGCAATTGAATCTCATCATGGACAAAAAGAAGCAGATAATATTATATCAATATTAGTAGCAATAGCTGATGGTTTATCAGCAGCAAGACCAGGTGCTAGAAGTGATTCTCTTGATAACTATATTAAACGTTTAGGTCAATTAGAAGAAATTGCAAATAGTTTCGCAGGAGTAGAAAAATCATTTGCAATGCAAGCGGGTAGAGAACTTAGAGTAATAGTTAAACCAGAAAAAGTAGATGATATTGGTAGTTATAAAACTGCAAGAGATATTAAAGATAGAATTGAAAAAGAAATGCAATATCCTGGTACTGTAAAAGTAACTGTTATTAGAGAAACAAGAGCAACAGAAGAAGCAAAATAAACGAGGAATCGTTTATTTTTCTTTACACATCTTTTATAACTTTATATTTATAAAATAAAAAAATGTTATAATTAAATAAAGAGGTTGATAAAATGATAAAAATAGATAAGGAAGTTTTATTATATGTAGATTCAGAAGATATAGTAAATGGACATTTTGATATTCCATCTACGGTTATCGAAATAGGTTATAGAGCGTTATATGAAAAACAATTAAAAAGCATAATAATCCCAAGCGGCGTAATAAAAATAGGAAATGAAGCATTTTATTCTAATTGTATAACTAGTGTAATAATTCCAAATAGTGTTAAAACAATAGGAAGTTATGCATTTGCTATTAATCAATTAGAAAGCATAATAATTCCAGATGGTGTTATAACAATCGAATATGGTGCATTTAGTATGAATCAAATAAGAAGTTTAGTAATTCCAAATAGTGTTAAAACAATAGGACCTAGTGCATTTATTAGTAATCCATTAAATAGTATAACAACATCTTGTGAGGTAAAAATATCAGATAATGCATTTGAAATGTCATATATTAAAGATATAAATGTAGTTTTAAAAAGTGGAGTTGTAACATTATATAAAAATGATCTTGTAAAAATAGGTAATTATAGCAGTAAAATTATTTATTTAGCGAAATGGAAAGAATTATACAAGAATGATATAAATTCATATAATAACTTAAGACTTGAAATAATTGGTAATTTAGAACCAACAAGAGAAAATGCCAATATTTTAAAGCAAAGAATGGGAATATATAATAAATTTAGAGAAGAGGGAAATATACCTATTTTTGATGTTGTAACTGGGGAAGATTTTTTTAAGGCATGTTGTTTACTAGGTTTATTTTCAGATGATTATCAAGAAGCCCAGGAATATATATCAAATCTATATAAACGTCTAAGTAAAGATGATATACACAATATATTTACAATAATAAAACTTACTACTATTAATAATAAAGAGAAAATAAAATTAATAAAAAAAGCATTAGAAGATCAAAGATTCATAGCTTATCCAGAATATGTTGCAAGAATAAATAATAGTTATAGTCAGATAAAAAAATGGATAGGTAAAAATTATAAAGAAATAATTTATGCAAGGATAAAACCAAAAATAAATGAAATTTTAAGGAAAGTGAATTTAAATGATTCTGAAATAAAAGAATTAGAAAAACTTAAAACAAAAGCAGAAAACATGTCAAAGTCAATTGAAGAAATAACATTAGATGATGTTATATATTATATTAATAATAATCAATTCGAAATAAGAGATAATAACAAAGGATTAGAAAAAATAGTTTACTATTTAAGGGGAATATCACAAGAGGAATTTGATAAATTACAAGACTTATATGAGAAATCAAAAGGAGTTATAAAAAATTTAGAACAAACAGAAGATGTGGCAACAGGTGGGTATACATATATGTGGACAAAATCAGATAATCCAATAAATTTAGCATTAGGATATATAGTAAGATGTTGTGCTAAAATAGATGGAGTTGGAGAAGATATTATGGTGCAATCGATGATAAATCCCAATGTACAAAATTTAGTAATATTAGACGAAAATAAATTTGTAGTTGCAAAAGCTACGGCATATTATAATAAAAATAAAAACTATATACTATTTAATAATGTAGAAGCAATGCAAAATGCAAATAAAGAGCAGATAAGGGAAGCATTAAAAAGAGCAGTAAAAGACATTGTAATTGCATATGAACAAAAAGGTAAGAACCCACCAGAAATAAGAATAGGAATGCTAAGGAACGATGCATTTACAAATGATGATATAGAAGTAGTTTATGGGAATGACCTTTTATCTAATTATTCATATAGTGGATATGATGGAGATGCGAATTCAGAAGAGGGACAAGGAATACTTTTTAATTCAAAAGCAGTAGAAGAAGCAAAAAGATCAATATAGTTTAAGACATTTTAAATATTATTTTTTAATAAAAAAAAGTTACTCATCGTAACTTTCTACTCTAATAACTTCTTTTATTTCAGTAATTAGTAAACTCTCAATACTATTTTTTAATGTCATAGTAGCATGTGGGCAGTGTGAACAGGCACCTATTAACTTTACATAGGCAACACCATTTTCAAACTTCTTAAACTCAACATCTCCACCATCGTTATTTAAATATGGTTTAACTTTTTCTAATACTTTAATAATTTTTTCTTCAACACTCATTTTAATCACCTGTAAAAAGTATACAATATATTTATATATTAGTAAAGATAGTTTGAAATTTCTATACTTTTTATGCTATAATTTTACCAGAGGTACGAATTAATGAAAAATTATAAGAAAGGAGATGTTGTTGAAGCCACAATTACGGGTATAGAAAACTATGGTGCTTTTGCCAAAATAGATAATAGTTATAGTGGTTTAATACACATTTCTGAGATATCAGATGAATATATTAACAGTATTCATGAATACATAGAAATTGATGATGTAGTAAATGTTAAAATAATAGATAATATTGATAGTAAAAATCAATTAAAACTATCAATTAAGCAAGCAAATGTAAACATTAAGAAGAATAGGAATACAAAGATAAAAGAAAGTATCTTTGGTTTTTCTTTACTTAAATCCGCATTACCTAAATGGATTAAAATAAAAATAGAAGAAATAAATAAAAAAAAGTCATAAATTATTGACAATAAGCCAATAAATTGTTATATTTGGTATGTTTTATAAACACGGATGCTTAGCTCAGTTGGTTAGAGCACCTGCCTTACAAGCAGGGGGTCATAGGTTCGAGTCCTATAGCGTCCACCATTTTATGCCGAAATAGCTCAATTGGTAGAGCAACTGACTTGTGGGATAGAAATTATTTATTTATAAATAATACTTGAACTATCTTGCACCTCTATAAAGAAATTTATAGAGTGGATGGCACTAATTCGGGGAAACCTTAACAGATAAGGCTGATGGCAATCCCGAGCAAGACATTACGGAGGATTTATGACAACAAAGCAAGTAGGTGCAATTGGTGAGGCATATGCAAAATACCATCTTACAAAATTAGGATATAATATATTTAGTCCTGATGTTGAAGATAGTGAGTATGATTTTATTGCTGTTCGTGAAGGTGTTTTTATACCTATACAGGTTAAAACAACACAAAGAGTAATAAATAATACTATGGTATTTGATTTTCGCAAGACAAGGTCCAATACAAAAGTAAATATTGCGAAAAAATATGACCAAAATATTGTATTTGTACTTGTATGTTTGGAAAACATGTATATTGGATGTATAATATCATCGCAATCATGTTTAAAAATAAGATTGGATTCTTCCAAAACTATTAACCAATATAATCCGAATTTTTCAGAAAATTATATATTAACTGAAAAAAAACTAATGTCGTGTGTAGAGACTTTATATGCCGCACCTAAGTCGTAAGATAAGGTGAAGAGAAAGTCCAGACCACAAACGAATAGGTAGTGAAAACTATAGTGGTATGAATCAGTAGGTTACGGGTTCAAGTCCTGTTTTCGGCACCATGGGGAGATAGCGAAGTGGCTAAACGCGGCAGACTGTAGACAAATGCAGCTTCTATAAGTAATTATAGAATGAAAACTTAGCTAATTCGGGGAAACCTTAACAGATAATGCTGATGGCAATCCCGAGCAAGGAGGATGAATGACATATAGACATCAAGGTGAAATTGGTGTTCAAAAAGCGATATTTGAATTGATGAAACGAGATATTAGGGTCTATATGCCATTAGTAGATGATGGTGTTGATATATTAGTAGAATATAATAAAAAGTATTATAAAATACAATGTAAGACATCAAAATTTACACCAAAATCAAAAAATTGTGTTGTTTTCGATTTAACGAAAACATATCACAATAATTCTAAAATCAGTGTAAAAAAGTATTTACCTACAGAAGTAGACTATTTCTTTCTTTATTCTGATTTATATGAAGATTATCCATGTCTTGTAACTTATAACAGAGTTGCAGGGCAAAGAACTTTTAATATTGATTTTTCTAACACAAAAAGGCATCCGTTAAAAAATCATTATAAAGAGTTTAATATTGATAATCATTTTAGCCTCCGTGTGTAGAGACTTTATACTAAGTACCTAATAAGGTAAAGAGAAAGTCCAGACCACAAACAATAAGTTGGTAGTGAAAACTATAGTGGTAAAGAAATCTGTTCCTTCGGGTTCGGTGGTTCGAATCCACCTCTCCCCACCACTTTGATATTGCCTCGTAGCCAAGTGGTAAGGCACTAGACTTTGACTCTAGCATTCGCTGGTCCGAATCCAGCCGAGGCAACCAAATTATAATATGTCCCGTTAGCTCAGTTGGTAGAGCATTTGACTTTTAATCAAAGGGTCATGCGTTCGAGTCGCATACGGGACACCAATTTATGCCCGAGTGGCGGAATAGGTAGACGCACAGGACTTAAAATCCTGCGAGATTTAACCCTCGTACCGGTTCAAGTCCGGTCTCGGGCACCACTTTATTTGAAAGATAATTACTATTATGATATAATTACAAAGAAACCCGGAGGAATACCCAAGTCTGGTTGAAGGGACCGGTCTTGAAAACCGGGAGGTCGTGTGAGCGGCGCGGGGGTTCGAATCCCTCTTCCTCCGCCATTAAAATTTACATCGCGGGATGGAGCAGTTTGGTAGCTCGTTGGGCTCATAACCCAAAGGTCATAGGTTCAAATCCTATTCCCGCAACCAATATAAATAAAAAGAATTAACTTTTAGTTAATTCTTTTATCTTTTCTTTAGCACTCATTAAATCTGTAGTGTCATAATCTGTAGTAATAATATTTTCATAACTACCAGCAGCATATAAATAAGCATTAAATTTATTAATATAACTTTCTAAATAATCTTTTCTCATATCACTTTGAAAAACTAGACTTAATAAAATATTATATACTTCATCTAATCTATCTATACTAATATTTTTATTACCTAATATTTTTAATAATTTTGAAAAAATATTATTCTCTAATTTTGTATAATTTATATCATTATTAATTACGTTTAATAAATTACTTAATTCTTTCTTTATTCTTTTTTCAAATGGTGTTGTGTTGTACATAATTTTAAACCCTATGCACAACACTATATGAAAAGAATTATCCTTCATAAGAATTCTTATATAATTACGAAAAATACGACTAAGATCAGCCCTGTTTTTTGATGTATCTTTCATTAATTCATAAGATTTATAAATATCCATAAATATTTCTGTACGTGTAATTTTCATAACTAATCTCCTTAACAAATATTATAATATTGTCAATAAAAAACATTATTATTTTATAATGCTTCAATTCTTTTAGAAAGTGTATGCATTTTTTCTTCAAATAAATTACCACCATCATGTTTCAATTCTTTTACTAATTTATTTATATTATCTTTTCTAAATGTATGAAGCCTATAAATATCTAATAATATTTCATGTGCTTGATTTAAGCTAATTTTACCATTTTTATTTTCAAGAGAATTTTTTAATTTATCTAAGATTTCATTTTCAATATTAATATAAACAATATTTGTTTTTATATGTTCTACTATATCCTTCTTAAACATTAAAGAAAATTTCTTTCTCATTAAATTTAAAAATATGTTATCTTGGAAATTTACTATTTTTAGTTCTTTAATACACTCTAACATTGAGTTATTAAACATAACAATATTTCTTTCTTCATAAAATCTTTTTGTTTGTGTAAACTGATCATACACTCTATTTGTTTTGTACTTCATTGTGTCTCCTTTTAATTGCTTATTATATATTTATTTAATAATAATTTCAATACTATTTTTTAAAGTTTTTTTCTAAAAATATTTTAATCTTTTTAAGCGGATTATTATCAAGAATATTTATGTGAGGAAATGCATTAAGTAATCTCTTTTTTAATTTTCCAAATTTCTTTAATTCTTCTTTTACTTTACTAGATAGTATATAAGTATTATCGCCTTTAAACAATTTAGTATTAGCTTTTATTTTAAACATAATAGTAATAGATAATATTGCATCAAGTAAAAACATAATAAATAATATTATTGATATTATTTGAAAAATATTATAATTAATTTTACTAAATATATTTAATAAAAATGGATTAAAGTAATATATTAATATTAAACCAAAAAAACCAAAACCAAGAGAGTTAATTAGTAGTACTCTTCCATTAATATTAAATGGCATATTTGAATAATCCCACCATCTAGCGTTAAATACTTTTTCAAGTATTACACTTGTAAAGTATTCAAGTATACTTGTTACAATAATTGCCATAAAGAAGAGTACAACGGGATCATTCTCGTATTTAGTAAGAAATAAAGTCATTATTAATGCCCCAAAACCATATATTGGGCAATAAGGTCCAATAAAGAAACCTCTATTTTTAATTAATTTTTTTTCGAGTATACTTAAATCAACAAGTTCAATTATCCAACCAAGTATTGAATAAATAGTAAATAACATAAAGTAAGTATATATATCTTGCATATAATCACATCCATATATATTATACATTAAATTAAATAAAAAAGAAATTGCCTTGCGAACAAGACAATCTCCAAAAGAATAAAAAGGGGTTGGCTAGTGTGATACTAGCAGCCAATTCCAATTTGGAATTGGTGACATTTATAATAATGTAAACTAATATAAAAGTCAACATATTTTAATAAAAAAACTTAAAATAATTTTTATGATATAATTATTATATAAAGTAGGTGGTATTATGAATGAATTATTAAATATAAAAGGAGTAGGTTTAAAGACATTAAAGCTACTAAATAATTTAAATATATTTACAATTGATGATTTAATATCATATATACCATATAAATTTAATATAATAACTAAAACTGATTTAAATGAGAACAAATCAGTAGTAGATGTAAAAGTACAGTCAGTACCAGTATTATCTTATTTTAAAAGAAATATGAATAGGTTAAGCTTTAATGCATTATATAATAGTAAATTAATTAAAGTAACAATATTTAATAGAGCATTTTTAAAAGAACATCTAGCAATGAATAATACAATAGTTATTATTGGTAAATATAATATTAAACAAAATACATTCTTATGTTCAGATATTATATTTGAAGATTTTAATAAACCAAAGATAGTACCTATATATCATTTAACATCTGGCATTAATCAAAAGAAAATGAATTTACTTATTAACTCTGCTTTAAATACAAAAGTAGAGTTAGAGGAGTACATACCAGAAAATATTAAAAATAAATATTCTTTTATTGATAAATATGAGCTTCTTAAAGTAGTAAATAATCCCCAAGAAGAAGAAATAATTAAAAGATCAATAATACAATTAAAGTATGAAGAATTATTTATATTTATGCTAAAAATAAGATATTTAAAGCAAAGAAGAAGTTTGGAAAAAGAAAACTATAGTAAGAATGTAGATATTAATAAGGCTGAAGTAATAAGAAATAGATTACCTTTTGAATTAACAAATGATCAAGAAAAAGCATTACAAGAAATAGTAGATGATTTAAATTCAAGTATACGAATGAATAGATTATTACAAGGTGATGTTGGTAGTGGTAAGACAATAGTAGCATTTTTATCCATGTTTATTATGAAAGAATCTGGTTATCAATCTGCAATGATGGCACCAACTGAAGTACTTGCTAAACAGCATTTTGAAAATGCTAAGAAGTTATTTAAAGATTTAAATATAAATGTAGCACTTCTAACAGGAAGTACATCTAAGAAGGAAAAAGAAGATATCTATAATAAGTTATTAAATAAAAAAATAGATATAGTAATTGGTACTCATTCTCTAATTAATAAAGATTTATATTTTAATAATCTAGGTTTAGTAATTGCAGATGAACAGCAAAGATTTGGTGTAAGTCAAAGGACAATGTTAAAAAGAAAAGGAGAAAATATTGAAGTTCTATATTTAAGTGCTACTCCTATTCCTAGAACATATGCTTTAACTATATATGGAGATATGGATGTTAGTAGTATAAAGACTATGCCTAAGGGAAGAAAACAAATTATTACTAAAGTATTAAAAGAAGAAGATATTAAAGAAGTATTATTAAAAGTAAAAGAAGAGTTAGATAATAATCATCAAGGATATATAGTAGCACCTATGATTGAAGATGATGAAGAAAGTAGTTATGAAAATGTAGTAAGATTAAAAACAAAGTTTTCTAAAGCATTTAAAGGTATACCAATAGAAATTATGCATGGTAAACAAAAACCAAATGTAAAAGAAAAAATAATGAATGATTTTATTAATAATAAAATAAAAATATTAATAAGTACTACAGTAATTGAAGTAGGAATAGATGTTAAAAATGCTACATTTATGGTTATTTTTAATGCTGAAAAATTTGGTCTTTCTACTTTACATCAATTAAGAGGAAGAATAGGTAGATCTAATTTAGAAGCTTATTGTTATTTAATTAGTAATTCTGATACTAAAAGACTAAGTATAATGGAACAAGAAACTGATGGTTATAAAATAAGTGAAGAAGATTTTATAATGAGAGGACAAGGAGATCTATTTGGCACTGCACAAAGTGGAGAAGAGGTATTTAAAATAGCAAATATAAGAAGAGACTATAAGATATTATTAAAAGTAAAAGAAGATATAGATGAAATTATGCAATTAAAACAAGAAGAGAAAAACTTATTAATAAATAGAGTGCTTAAAAACAATTATATTGCTAAAAACACTAATTACTGATATGATAACGATATTATTTAAAAAGGAGGTATAAATTATGAATTTAGCAAAAGCAATAGGAATAATTAATGCTAGGATTGAACCAACAAAACAAGATTTTTATTCAGAAAACAATTTTTTTATTACAGCAGTAAATATAGTATTTCCACAATTGCAAGAAGAATTAAGAAGGCGTGTAAGAGAAGGGGAAGATCAACAATTTAACTACGAAGAATCACATCAATATACTGAATTTATAGTTAAATATGCCATAGATAATAATATGTCTGAATATATTGTTGAACAATTAAAACTTCATTTAGGGTGGTATATTATTCAAGAATCAAAGAAAAAGAAGTTGGTTAAATAATAATATAAATTATATGTAAACTAAGCAAATAATAATTGACAATAATCAATAAAAATTATATTATTATAATAGCATGATAACAATCATGCTACGTACTCTTACAATAAGTTGAGAGTACAACCAAAACCCCCTGAAGACTAGCCGAAAGGCTAGTCATTTTTGTATAACAAATCGCATAAAACAATGTAAAACATACTAAAATATTGTAAGAATGTATGATTTATGATATGCTATTTATATAACTTGTTAAGAAAGAGGAAGAAAAATATGCCAAAAACAGAAATAATTGATGGAGTGGTAATTGTACATACTGGCAATTACCAACGGGTTCACCAAGGCTATCGCCCTGGAGTACGTGGTGGATACGTAGATAGAGGATACAAAGAGGAAGAAATGGTAGAAATGTATGACAAAGATGGGAACAGATTTTATTCAAATTGCGGAACTCTAGATGATGCTAAAAAATTAGTTGCAAAACTTGCTGAAGAAGGAAAAAACGCAATAATTGGTCCAAAAGCACCTTGGCAAGGTAACGATGGTTATATTCCTAATCAAAGTAAAAATGATGTTGGTGTTTATATTATTAAGCCACTTGTAAATGAGGAAGAGCAAGCAAAATCTAGATCTATATAATAAGTATAGGTAAGAAAAAATAAAGTGAAGATCTCGAACCACTGAAGACTAGCCGAAAGGCTAGTCATTTTGTTTTATAAGGTTTACAAACCAGAAAACAAATTTTTATAAATTTATAAACAAAAAAGTATTTATGCTATACTATAATTGGTGATAAATATGTTTGAAAAGAGCAAATTTAGTAAAAAATATTCATTAATATCAAGTTACATTAAAGATAAGCAGATTATTAATGATATTTTAAAAGATAATGAATTCCAGGAATTTTATAAAGAATATAGTGATGTAATTCCAAAATTTATAAGTAATTTAAAATTATTATATTCTGAAGAAGAAATTTCTAATATAATTAATGATATTTTTAAAGAAAAAAGCATTATAAGATTTAAAAAGTATATTTTTAATTTGTCTGAGTATATTAAATATGCAAAAGAATATGATAATGGTAGTATTGATATACTAAAAGGCTTAAAATGGGAAGAAATTAATGGTGATTTTTCAAACAATATTGAAGGATTTATTATTGATAAATGTTTTAAAAAATATTATTTAAAGCCAATATATATAAATGAGGTTGATGTATATAATATTTTTATAAAAACAGGAAATATAAAGGCAAAGAAAACACTTTTAATGATGGCAAAAAATAATAATTTAGATTTTTTTGCTTCTGTAATGCAAGAACTAAGTAATAGAGGTGCAGATAATAATAATCTGAGTAATATTTTAGAACAAGAAATTAATGAAAAAGTATTTTCACCAGTAATAAAGGAAAAACTTGGAGAAGAATTATATCAAAAATTTATTATATACTATTTCAATAGTAGCAAATCAAACGGAAATGATAAAAAAATAATAGATAAGATTTTAGAACAAGAGAACTATACCTTATTACAAGATATTATGAATCTTAATGATGAGCATATTTTTGCCAGAAATATTTTAGAAAACGAAGTAGGAAAAGATATTTTTTCTTTAAGTGGTAATGGTACAAAGTGCATAAATCGCATAGTATTAATATTATATAATTATTTATCTCCAAATTTGAGATTAAACAAATACTATTTAAATAGAATAAAAAGCAGCATTTCAAACGAACAGATATATGAAGAGTTTTATAACAAACATCGTGAAGTACTGAATTTATTCCAAAGTATTAGTTTTGATTCATTTTCAAAATTAAGTGTAGAAGAACAAAGGAAGATATATAATTATATTAAATCATTAGGGAAAGATGAAAAACAATTATTAGTTCAAGAAATACAAGAGATTAATTCAGAGATTAATGATATATATAAAGGAGAATATTCTAGAGTTTTTAAATCTGCAGATAGTATACTTGATAAAGCACAGGTACAACCAGTAATAGATAGTGAAGGAAAAAAGCATGAGGTAAAAGTTTACGAACTAAAAAACAATGAAGGATTTACATTTTTAATTACAGCAATGCACAAAATGGTTAGGGATGGTAATTTAAATATGTATAATAGACCAGCCCATAAAGAAACAATTAGTAACCCAGAGAATTTTTGCAGGGATTTACAAGGTGGAGCAGAAATGATATCAACATCAATGATAAATGATACATATATAGGGACTTTTGTAGGGACTGAAGCAGATATTATGTATGTGTTTAGTAATGTTGAATCAGAGGATGTTTTAAGTATTTGTCCAGAAGATGGAGCATATCCTCCAACAATAGATGAATCTGTTGATTTATTTACAAAAACAGATCCTGTTGGTCCAGAAGAGTTAATAAGAGAAACAAAAAGCAAAAGATATTATAATGAAGTTGCAATAAGAAGAAAGAAAAAGGATGGTCAAAGAATCTTACCTACAGCTATTTTGTGTTATGATAAAATAAATGATGCTTCAATAAAGCATGCAGAATATTTTGGTATACCAATAATAGTTATAAATACAAAAACATATGATAGTTTAAAAAATGCTACAAAAGTAGATGAGGAAGAAAAAGGAAGGCATATGTAGGGATTACAATTTGTAAATTAATAGTAAAACAAGCAGTTTATTTTATAAATACTATTTGTATTATTATATAATAATATTGAAGGAGAAAACATGAAAGATAAAGAATATTTAAGTGAAGAAAAATATAAAAAAGTTAATATATTTTTAATAGTTATTGGTATTATTTTAATTGTTGTGGGCATTGTATTAATATTTATTGGTGTATCAAATATAAATAATACATCTTTAAGTCAACCAGAATTTCCGCTGTTAGGCGAAAATGCTACAACACAAGAGAGGTTTAATAGTACTACAGTCGCTGTGTTTACCATATTTTTTGGTGCATGTTTTAGCATGATTGGGATAGTCGTATTAATTATTCCATTTAAAAGAAAAATAATAGCTTACCAAGCACAGCAAATTATGCCAGTAGCACAAGAAGGTATAGAAAAGTTAGGGCCTTCTGTTGGTAAAGTTGCTGGAGATATAGCAAGAGAAGTAAAGAAATCTGAAAAAGAGTAAAAAAATTTTAAATGTAATATATTTTTATTACATTTTTTTATTTAATAAATTTATAGGTATTGAAAATATAATTATATGCTATAATTATATCAGGGGAGCAACATGAATAAGAATACAAGAAAAATTGGTAATGAACAAAATATTGATGATAAAGAGAAAAAAGAAGAACATAAACCAACAAGATCATTTGAAAGAAAATATTATGAATTTAATCCAGAATTAAGGGTGTGTGTTCTAACAAAAAGAAAATATGGTAGGAAAAAGCATTTTTCTTAGAAACTAAAAAATATTTAAAAAAATATTTTTTATTATGTCTATTTTTATTTATTAACAACATAAAACATTTTATTTCTAAAATGTTTTTTTATATAAAAAAATATCTTTTAAAAGTGTAAAGTTCTTTACAAAAGAAAAAAATATTTCAAAAAAACATTGATTTATATATTTTTATTATATATAATTAGAACATATAGTAGAGGTAACATATGAAAAATAGTATATCAGACTTAGTTGTAGTAAAAAGAAGTGGTCAAAGAGTTTTATTTGATGGTACTAAAATAGCTGTTGCTATAAAAAAAGGCTTTGATAGTGTCTATGAAGAATATGACCCTAAGAATGTTAATACTGTTTATGAAGTAGTATTATCATATATTACTAAAGAATATAGTGATAGAAAAACAATTAATGTAGAAGATATACAAGATATAATAGAAAATAAATTAAAGAAGTGTAATTTTGATGAGGTATATAAATCATATAGTGAATATCGTAATAGAAGGAAAGCATCAAGAGATGTATTTGCTATTAAACATCAACATAAGTTTGTTAAGACAATTGAAGAACTAGGATTTGATAAAGAAGATCCAACTGTACAAACTGCTATTGATACAATGCTTAATTTTGGCTACACAGTGTCTAAAGAATTTGGTAAGGTATATTTATTAGATAATAAATATACTAAAGCTTTAGAAGATGGATATATATATATTGATGATATAAGTTTCTTAAGTGTTGCTACAACTAAGTCTTGTCAGTTAGATTTAAAATATATTAATCAGAGTCAAGGTATAAAAGATTATTTAAATAATATAGTAAATATAATAGAAAATAATAGATATGATCAGCATGGTGAACAAGGTATTCCTGATTTTGATTATTTACTTGAACCAATTCTATTATATGATTTTAAGAAAAAGTTTATTAATAAAATATATGATTATTTTGATTTAGAAGGATTAATAGAGTTTATTAATTTTCAAAAGATAAAAGAATCAATTAATAATATAAGTAGTATTGAAGAATGTAAAGACTTTATTAGTAAGTATCAAAATAACAAAAGAATAATATGTATTTTAGAGCATGCTTATAGTAAGACTTTAAAATATATAGAAGAAGAATTATATAATGGATTATTAAAGTTTATTACAGATCTAAATAATAGTAATTTTGGAATAAATATTGATAATAAAATAACTTCAATTAATATGGGTACTAATACATCATTTGAAGGTAAAATGATTATTAAAAACTATTTAGAAGCATTTAAGTCTCTTAAGAATATAGATAATGTAGTTACAATATTTAAGATAAAAGATGATATTAATTATAACAAAGGTACTATAAATAATGATTTATTACTAGAGTCATATAAGATACCAAACATTACTTATTCATTCCTAAGTTCTAAAGTAAATCAAAATAAGAATGTTAATTATTTCTCTGATGGTACTAGAATATTTGAAAATATATATGATGATAAAGAAACATCTATTGGTAGAGGAGTAATATCTAAGACTACTATTAATCTTGCTAGATTAGGTCTTAAATATAAAGGAGCAAGTATAGCAGAGTTTTATACAGAACTTGGTGAATTAATGGAGTTAGTTAAGAATCAATTATTACAAAGATTTGATATGTGTTGTAACAAAGATAAAGAGATATTTAAATGTATGTTTAAGAATAATTTATATATAGATTCAGATAAATTAGAAGTTGGTCAAAAAATTAGAAAAGTATTTAAACATGGAGTTTTATGTATTGGAATATCTGGACTAGAAGAATGTGTGCAAGCACTTGGTATAGAAAATGAAGACATGAAAATACTAAAATTCTTAAAGCAAAAATGTGATAGTTATACTAATGAATTAAGATTAAATTTTAAATTATCTGGGGTAGTAAAACCATATATATCTAAACAATTTATTGATATAGATAAATCAATATATGGTATTGTAGATAAAGTTACAGATAAAGATAATTATAACTATATAGTAAATGAAAGGTATCATAAAGAATTAAGTGGAGGACACATATTTATAGTTAAAAGTAAAGACATATCTAAAGCTGTTGATGATATGCATGAGAAAGATATTGGATATGGAAAAATTACATAATAAGGTAATAATATCTGGATTTAATAAATTAACTCTTCTAGATTATCCAGGATTAACAGCGTGTATAATATTTACCCAAGGATGTAATTATAAATGCCCATTTTGTCATAATGCATCACTTATAGATAGTAAGGCAAGTGGAAGTTATGATGAAGAAGAGATATTAAAATTCTTAATAAAAAGAAGAAATGTTTTAGAAGGAATATGCATAAGTGGTGGGGAGCCATTAATGCAAAAAGAATTAGTAGAATTTCTAATAAAAATAAAAGATATTGGATATAAAATAAAAATAGATACTAATGGTAGTTGTCCAGATATACTTAAATATTTAATAGATAATAAATTAATAGATTATGTAGCAATGGATATTAAAAATGATTTAGATAACTATAAAAAGACGGCAGGTATAACAAATACTGATAGTGTAAAAAAAAGTATAGATATACTTTTAAATAGTGATATAGGCTATGAATTTAGAACAACAGTAGTAAAAGAATTACATACTGTAAATAACATTATTAATATAGCAAAGATGATAAAAAATACTAAGAAATATTATTTACAAAAGTTTATTGATTCAGGAGATATAGTTAGCAACAATTTGCATTCATTTAGTGATGAAGAAATGTTAAATATTAAAAAAGAAATAGAAAAATACATACCAACAGTAGAAGTTCGTGGTATTTAGCTTTATAAGAAGGAGGACAATATGTATAAAGTAAGAAAAAGAGAAGGTAAGATAGTAGATTTTGAAATAAAGAAAATAGGAGAAGCAATTAAGAAAGCATTTGAAGCAGTTTATGTTAATTATGAAGAAGATATTATTGATTTCTTATCATTAAAAGTAACTGCAGATTTTGCACCTAAAGTAAAAGATAATATTATAAGTGTAGAAGATATACAAGATAGTGTAGAAAGAGTGCTTATTAAAGCTGATTATCCAGATGTAGCTAAAGCATATATTCTTTATAGAAAGTTACATGAGAAGCAAAGAAATATTAAATCAACAGTACTGGATTATAAAGAATTAGTTAATAGTTATGTTAATGTAACTGACTGGAGAGTTAAAGAAAACTCAACAGTTACATATTCCGTAGGTGGTCTAATACTTAGTAATTCAGGTGCTATAACTGCTAATTACTGGTTAAGTGAAGTGTATGATGAAGAAATAGCTAAAGCACATAAAAATGCAGAAATACATATACATGATTTATCTATGTTAACAGGTTACTGCGCAGGATGGTCATTAAAACAATTAATTAAAGAAGGTTTAGGAGGAGTTTCTGGAAAGATAACTTCATCTCCTGCTAAACATTTATCTACATTATGTAATCAAATGGTTAACTTTTTAGGTATTATGCAAAATGAATGGGCAGGTGCTCAAGCATTCTCTTCTTTTGATACATACTTAGCTCCTTTTGTAAAGAAAGATAATATGGATTATCATGAAGTAAAACAATGTATACAATCATTTGTATATGGAGTTAATACACCAAGTAGATGGGGTACACAAGCACCATTTACTAATATTACTCTTGATTGGATAGTACCTAATGATATGGCAGAACTACCAGCATTAATAGGTGGTAAAGAAATGGATTTCTGTTATAAAGATTGTCAAAAAGAAATGGATATGATTAATAGAGCATATATAGAAATAATGATTGAAGGAGATGCTAATGGTAGAGGTTTCCAATATCCAATACCAACATATTCTATTACTAAGGACTTTGATTGGAAGGATAATGAAAATAATAAATTATTATTTGAAATGACAGCAAAATATGGTACTCCTTATTTCTCAAATTATATAAATAGTGATATGGAACCTAGTGATGTAAGAAGTATGTGCTGTCGTTTAAGACTTGATTTAAGAGAACTTCGTAAGAAATCAGGTGGATATTTTGGAAGTGGAGAATCAACTGGATCAATAGGTGTTGTTACTATTAATATACCTGTTATTGCATATTTATCAGAAAATGAAAAAGAATTCTATGATAAGTTAACACATATAATGGATTTATCAGCAAGATCATTAAAAATAAAAAGGAATGTTATTACTAAATTATTAGAAGAAGGATTATATCCATATACTAAGAGATATTTAGGTACATTTAGTAATCACTTTTCTACAATAGGACTTATTGGTATGAATGAAGCATGTTTAAATGCTAAATGGATTAAAGAAGATTTAACTGGTGATAAAGCACAAAAGTTTACTAAGAATGTACTTAATTTTATGAGAGAAAAATTATCTGACTATCAAGAAGAATATGGTGATTTATATAATTTGGAAGCAACACCAGCAGAATCTACTAGTTATCGTTTAGCTAAACATGATGTGGCTAAATATCCAGATATAATTACTGCATGTGAGAATAACAAAGTACCTTATTATACTAATAGTTCTCATTTACCAGTTGGCTATACAGATGATATATTCCAAGCTCTTGATATTCAAGACGAATTACAAACTTTATATACATCAGGCACAGTATTTCATGCATTTTTAGGGGAAAGACTTTCTGATTGGAAAGCAGCAGCAAAACTTGTTAAAACAATAGCAGAAAACTATAAGTTGCCATATTATACATTATCACCTACATATTCTATATGTCATAATCATGGATATATAGCAGGAGAAGTAATGAAGTGTCCTAAATGTGGTGAAGCAACTGAAGTATATAGTCGTATAACTGGATACTATAGACCAGTACAAAACTGGAATGATGGTAAAACATGTGAATATGAACATCGTAAACTATATGATCTTAAAACATCAAAATTAGATAAAAAACCTAAAGAAATAAAAAATAAATTATTACTTTTTGGAACTAAAACATGTCCTAATTGTAAGTTAGCAGTATCATTACTAGATAAAGCAAACATTAAATATGAATATATATATTCAGAAGACAATATGGATTTATGTAAAGAATATAATGTTACCCAAGCTCCAACTCTAATACAAATAAAAAATAATAAAATAAATAAAATTGTTAATGTTTCAAATATTAAAAAAGCAATAGCAACACTTTAGGAGTTTATATGTATGATATTATAATTATAGGTAGTGGTCCAGCAGGTATGACATCAGCTATTTATGCACTAAGAGCAGGTAAAAAAGTACTTGTTCTTGAGCAAGAAAATATTGGTGGTCAAACAGCATTAACAACAATAATTGCTAATTATCCTGGCTTTAAAGAAATAAATGGTCAAGAGTTTGCAAATAACTTATATGAACAAGTAATAAATCTAGGAGGAGAAGTAGAACTTCAAACTGTTACAAAAATAGAAGATGGTAAGACAAAAAAAGTAATAACAGAAGAATCTAGTTATGAAACTAAAAGTATAATAATAGCAACAGGTACTAAGCATAGAAAATTAGGTCTTGATAATGAAGAAAACTTAGAAGGATCTGGTGTATCTTACTGTGCACTTTGTGATGGAGCATTTTATAAAGATAAAGAAGTAGGAGTAGTAGGTGGAGGTAATACTGCTATTCAATATGCAATACTACTTTCTAATATATGTAAAAAAGTATATATTATACAAATGCTTGATGATTTAACTTGTGAGAAAACATTAAAAGACACATTAAAAACAAAAAGTAATGTTGAATATTACTTTAATAGTGAAGTCACAAAGATAATAGGTAATAAATCTTTAGAAAGTATTGAAATAAATAATAAAGATATTATTAATATAGAAGGTTTATTCATAGCAATTGGTCAAATACCACAAACAAGTATATTTAAAGACATAATAAAATTAAATGATTATGGTTATATAATTACTAACGACAATCAAGAAACAAATATAAAAGGTATATATGCTGCAGGTGATTGTTGTGATAAAAAAGTAAGACAATTAACAACAGCAGTAAATGATGGTACAATAGCAGTATTAAATGCAATAAATTATATTGATAAAAGTTTATAAAATATCATTAAATAATGATATTTTTTTATTAGTTTTATATTATATAAATATTATTTTTTATAAAAATTATTAATGTATAATAAAGACAGAAAGGGAAAGAAGGTATGAAAAAATGTATGTTTTGTGGTACTGAAGTGCCCAAGTCTACAAAAAAATGTCCAAATTGTGGGAAAAAATGTATTTCAAGGAAGTGGCTAATTGTAATAATAATATTTGCAATCATATTACTATTTGGTATTTTTGGAAGTGGAGAGGAAACAACAGATGCTGGTAAAACCACTAAAACAACTACAACAAAGAAGACATATAGTTTGAATGAAGTGGCAACAATAAAAACAAGCAGTGGAGATTATAAATTAAAAATAACAAAGGTAAAAGAAACTAAAGAAAGAAATCAGTTCTCTGATACTGAAGCAGATCGTGTAATTGCTATATATTATGAATATGAGAATGTAAGTTATGATGATTCGTTATATATATTTTCTAGTAATTTTAAAGTATATGATAAATCAAATACACTTCTAGAAACATATCCAGTACTTACAAAAATAGGAGATAGTATTGGTATTGGTAGAAAAGCAACGGCAGTTGATGCATATGCATTAAATAATGATAATAATTATATTGAAACAGAATATTATGATAATATACTTTTTGGTACATATGATTGTATATTTGAGATAAGGTGGTAAAATATTATGGCAAAAATAATTAAAATAAATGATGATATTGTACTTATAGGTACTAATGATAGTCGTATTAAAGAAGTAAGAAAAGATGATATTAATTTTGATTTTAAAGTTGGTGATGAAGTAGAAGTATATGAAACGGAAAATCATTTAATTGTATCAAAAGTAGAAAAAGAATTAACAAATAAAGCAGAAAGTGGAATAAATATTAATGTAAGTAATAATAACAATCCTGCTTCACCTATGTATATAGCAAACAATACTAAAGCAGTAAATAAAGTAGTATATTGTCTTTTAGCCTTCTTTTTAGGAGGTATAGGTATACACAAGTTTTATGCTGGTAAAACAAGTGCAGGGATATTATATATATTATTCTGTTGGACAACAGTACCTATGATAATATCAATAATTGATTTAATAATTGCTCTTTGTAAAAAACCAGATTCAATAGGAAATATATTAATTTAAATAGCAGTAATGCTATTTTTTAATAGAATTGACAAAATACTATCTTTATAGTATAATCACACTCATAAAAACCAGTGATAGGAAGAAGTAAAAAATAAAAGCATTAAAGAGAACTCTGTATGGTGAAAAGAGGATGTAGTTATTTTTGAACATGGCCCTTAAGGTTAGAAACTGAAATCAAGTAAGTTTTTACAGGTATGCCTGTTATAGCATAAACGTATAAAAGTACGTTACTAAGTCTAATATAGTAATATATTAGAGAAGAAGAGTGGTAAAGTGATGTGTTCACCTCTTAGGATTTTCCTAAGAGGTTTTTTAATGAAAGGAAGTGTTATTATGAATATATTAGTAGGAATAAGTTGGCCATTTGCAAATGGAGAGCTTCATTTAGGTCATGCTGCAAGTAGTTTATCTGGAGATATTATTGCTAGATATCATAGATTAAAAGGTAATACTGTTGCATTAGTATCAGGTAGTGATTGTCATGGAACTCCAATAGATGTTAAAGCAATACAAACTGGTAAAACAGCAAAAGAAATAGTAGATGTAGCTCATGAAGATTTATCTAGAGCATTTAAAAGACTAGGTTTTAGTTTTGATCTATATAATAGAACTGATGATCCATATCATAAAGAGTTTGTACAAGAACAATTTAAAAAGTATTATGAAAAAGGATATATTTATGAAAAAGAAGAAGAACAATTATATTGTGATAATTGTAAACTTTTCTTAGCAGATCGTTATATAGTCGGAGTATGTCCAAAGTGTGGAGCAGATGTTAAGGGAGACGAATGTGAGAAGTGTGGTAGTTTACTTAATATAAAAGATGTTAAAGAAACTAAATGTGCTATATGTGGTAGCAAAGCAAATTATAAGAAGACAAAGAATTTATATTTTTCATTTTCTAGTTTTCAAAAAGATTTATGGGATTTAGTAGAAACACATAAAGATGATTGGAGAGAAAATGCAGTATCTTTTACTAAAAAATATCTAAAAGAAGGAATACCAGATAGATGTTGTTCTAGGGTATTAAATTGGGGTATTGATTTACCAATTAAAGGATATGAAGATAAAAAAATATATGGATGGACTGAAAATGTATGGGGTTATGTAACCGCATGTAAAAAATATTGTGAATCAGTAGGTTTAAATTGGGAAGATTTTTGGAAAAAAGGAAGAAATAATAAAATATATTTAGTGCATGCAAAAGATAATATTCCTTTTCATACAATCATATTTCCTGCTCTTTTACTTGCAACAGGTGATAATTATAAATTACCAGATAAGATAGTATCTGATGAATATATGACTATTGAAGGGGAAAAGTTATCTAAGAGTAAAGGTAATTATATAGCTATTAATGATATACTTGATAGATATGATGCTGATAGTATTCGTTACTATCTAATAACGCATGAGCCAGTTAGAAAAGACTCTAATTTCTCTTGGACTGATTATATTAATACACACAATGGTGAATTACTTGGTAAATGGGGTAACTTTATAAATCGTAATCTAGTATTTATAAATAAATCATTTGATGGTAAATTATCTGCATGTAATATTGATCCAGATATAAAAAATAAATTAATAAATTTATATGATGAAGTTGGATCATTAATTAATGCTGGAGAATGTAAAGATGGATTAACAAAAGTATTTGAGTTTATTGGATATATAAATAAATACTTTGATGAGAATGAACCGTGGAACTTATTTAAAACAGATATTAAGAAATGTGAAGAAGTATTATCAACATGTGTAAATATAATTTATAATGTAAATAATATTCTAAAACCATTCTTACCTTTTTCTTCAATAAAAGTAGAACAATATATAAATGCTTATAATAAGACATGGGAATATAAAGAAATAAAAGATATAAATATTTCTAAAGATACCCAGCCTTTATATGAGAGACATGATAAGAAATTAATTGAGGAAGAAACAGATAAGTTGTTAAAATTAAGAAATAAGTAAAACGAATTGTAATTCGTTTTATTTATTTTTATGATATAATCATATTAAATAATAGGAGTACATATGAAGTTTAACAAAAGAGATTATATAAACTTATTATTATTAAATATAATTTTTATATTAATAGTATTTATTATTTTAAAAGGTAAGTATTTATATATTTCTAAAATGGATTACTTATATCAATATATTAATATCTCAGAATATTTCAGGAATTTATTTTATAGTACAAAAGATATATTTCCGGATTTTGCTTTTAACATATCATCTGGAATAAACATATATTATTTATCATATTATGGATTTTTATCTCCATATATATTGTTTTCATATTTATTACCATTTTTAAGTATGCAAGATTATTTAGTTTTTTCATCAATATTAATGACTATAGCTAGCACAAATTTATTTTATAAATTTCTTAGAAATAATAATATAAGCCAAAATATTAGTTTTATTACCTCATTTTTATTTTTATTTGCAGTACCTATAATTTTTCATTCAAAAAGACACATAATGTTTGTAAATTACATGCCTTTTCTAATCCTTTCTCTAATATATATTGATAAATATTTTAAAACAAAGAGAATTAGTCCAATTATTATTTGCACAGCTTTAATAATATTTTCTAGTTATATTTATAGTGTACCAAGTATAGTGGTAATCGTAATATATTTTATATATAAATACACTTTAAATAATAAAATAAATATTAAAAAGTTTTTAACAATGTTTATAAAGATTTCAATACCAATATCAATTGCAATACTTTTGTCTAGTATATTAATATTACCCACATTTAATACTTTATTATCTAGTAGAGAAGGTATTAATGTAAATATAATAAATTTATTTATTCCAACTATTAATTTAAAATGTTTTCTATATGATGGTTATGGTATGGGTCTTTCAAGTATAAGCTTAATAGCTCTTATTTATGGAATATATTATAAAAAAACTAGATTTTTATCTTGTGTATTGATACTACTTATTACTATACCAATATTTAGTTATATATTAAATGGTACACTTTATGTTAGTTCAAAACCATTAATACCTTTTATACCACTTGCACTTTACTTAACAGCAGTATTTCTATCAAATATTTTTAATTCAAAATTAAACAAAAATGTAATAAAAATAATAATTATATTACTAATGGTAGAGGCAGTAGTAATGAATCTTAGATATAATTATAAAGACAATTTATTAACTGAAAAAATTATAGATAAAAAGACACCAAATTTATTAGAAATGCAAAAAGACACTGGAGTTTATAGAACTGATGTAATTTATAGTGAATTGCAAAATATTAATAAAGTATATAACAATCATAATATCACTACTATATATTCATCAGTTGAACATCCAGATTATTTAGAATTTTATTATAATAAATTTAATAATGCAATGACACATAGAAACTTTAGAATTATATATGCAAATAATAATTACTTATTTCAAAGTTATATGGGAGTTAAATATGTAGTTACAAATAAATTGCTAGGACAAGGATATACATTAGTAAATCAATACAAAAATTTAAAATTATATAAGATTAATAATTACCGCTCTATAGCATATATTAACAATAATTATATGAGTAAAAATGAATATAGTAATTTACAATATCCATATAATGTAGAAGCATTATTAAAATATACAGTATTAGATGAAAATATAAATAGTAATTATAAGACAAAAATTAAAGAAATAAGTTTAGATAATATAGATTTAAAGAAATTTAATTCTAAGTATAAAGATTCGGTATATACATTAAAGTTTAATAAAACAACAAAAGTAGAATATAAAACTAATATGAATTTAGATAACAAATTACTATTTATTAGATTTAATATGTTAGAGAGTAATCCTT
>ENA-UOWO01000479-UOWO01000479.1-activated-sludge-metagenome-genome-assembly--contig:-NODE-479-length-58162-cov-37.252276_pt1 | contig 58162 bp, 53 predicted proteins | sample MGYA00238148_ERZ761564 | MGnify/ENA primary metagenome ERZ761564 (study PRJEB28885, sample SAMN05720194) | activated sludge metagenome | isolation source: Anaerobic digester | place: USA...
TGAAATATTTAAATCAAAAACCTAATGTTGCACTTTGGAATAGAATTCAGATTAACCAAAACCCCAGAGGGATTGGCTTTCGAGTTTCATTTAAATCAAAAACCTTCTCTAATTTAGAGAAGGGTTTTGAAAAACGGGTAACGGCCCCGACATAAAGTCGGGGTCTTCGTTAATCTCTAAAGGGACTCACTTCGAGAATTTATCACAAATTTTTCTTCTAAACTAAGAGCGGGTAACGGGAATCGCACCCCATTCAAAAGACACTTAGGTGTCTTTTGAACTCTACCTTGGCAAGGTAGCATTAAAAACAAAAAATCCCTTAACAAAAAAGTTAAAGGATCTTTTGGAGCGGGTAACGGGAATCGCACCCGTTTCTCTACCTTGGCAAGGTAGCATAATAACTATTATACGATACCCGCAAATATAATTTTCAATTTAAAAACAAATTACCAGTTACCAATTACAAATTACTCCCCTATTTACTTTTCTATTTTAACCAACTTTTTCTTCCAGGTCAAGCCACTAACAATCGTCAATCTACTTTTGGGCACAGCTAATTCTTTAGCTAAAAGTTCAATAACTTTTTCATTGGCTTTACCATGTTCTGGCGCTTCAGTAGTACGCAGACGATAAATTCCAGACTCTTCATCTTTAATTATCTGATTAGAACTCGCTTTGGTTGTAACATGGACTTCAATAAACATATTAACATTTTAACATATTAACATATTAACACCAAACAATTGCCAAAAAACCAAATAACTGCTATAATTGGAGAGAAAATAAACTCAAATTTAATTTCTTAATATATGTTTAAATCCAAGAAAAAAATTATTACTATTGCTCTTATAATTATTGCCATTTTAGCAGTTATTTTTTTAACTCGTGGCAAAAATAATCAAGCAGTTTATACCACAGTTAAAGCTGAGATCATGGATCTTCAGCAAACCGTGGACGCCACCGGCCAAGTAGAATCGGCCGAAACCATTAAATTAAATTTTAAAAATTACGGTCGTTTAGAAAAAGTTTTTGTAGAAGAAGGCGCGCAAGTTAAACAGGGTGATAAATTGGCAGCGCTTGATTCAAAAGCTCTAAATAGCCAAGTGGCTGATGCTCGGGCCAGATTAACTCAAGCGACAGCTGATTATGAAAAACTTTTAGCTGGCGCTTCGAGTGAAGATTTACAAATTTCTATTGATACTGTAGCTCAAAGAGAACAATCTTGGAGCGCTGCCCAAAATTCTCTAATAGTTAACTTAAATAAGCGAGATGCTGATTTAAATAATCTTAAAGAAACTGCTCTAGATACTTTAAAAAGTGAAATCACCGTGGCTGATGGAGCCCTCGAAGAGATTAATAATACTTTAAATGATGCCGATGCCAAAGATACTTTGGCTATAAAAAATAGTTCTATATTAAAAATAACTCAAGAAAATTATAACCAAACGGTGATAACTCTTGAAGAAAACAAAACGGAAATTGATTGGCTAAATTCTTTAAAAGAAAATGAAGTAATTTTTACAGCTCTAGACAATTTAAAAACATCTTTAACAAAAATTTCTACTGTTCTTACCAACTCTCTTAACGTTTTAGAAGCGACCCTAACTTCGAGTAATTTAACTGAAGCAGAATTAGACTCTTTAAAAAACAATATCAAAACTCAACAAATTAAAATCAACACTTCTCTGGCCAGCGTCCAAGCAGCTAAAGCTAATTGGAATAATAAAATTATCTATTATCTTGACGCTATTGCTTCTTATGAAAATGCTGTTAAAGAGGCAGAAAGTGCTTTAAGTATTGCCCGTTCACAATTGGATTTAAAAAAATCACCGCCCAGATCCTTTGAAATTCAAGCGGGCAAAGCCAGAGTTGATCAGGCTCGAGCTAATTTAGATTTAGCTTTAGCCAACTTAAATGATGCCCAAATAATAGCGCCAGTTGATGGCACTATTACTAAAAAGAATTTCCAAGTGGGTGAACAAACCTCTCTCTCCACTCCAGTTTTAGAAATGATTGGCAAAAGTAATTTACAAGTTAAAGTTAATATCCCAGAATCTGATATCGCCAAAATTAAACTGGCCCAAAACGTGGATATGACATTGGATGCTTTTGGAGCTGATAAAAAATTTGCCGGCCAAGTAGTTATGATTGACCCAGCGGAAACTAAAATTCAAGACGTGGTTTATTATCAAGTCAAAGTTCAGTTTAATAATAATTTTGAAGAAGTAAAGCCTGGCATGACCGCCAATTTGATTATTTTAATTGAACAAAGAAATCAGGTTTTAGTTGTGCCATCAAGAGCTATCAAATCTCGTAATGATGAAAAATATGTAGAAATTTTAGAAAATCTTAAAGAAGTTAAAGAAAAAACTGTAACTGTGGGTATTAAAGGTGATGAAGGCACAGAAATAATTTCGGGATTAAGTGTTGGTGAAGAAGTAATTACGTTTGTAAAAAATTAAAATAAGGGTTTGTAATAAGTAATAAGTAATCTGTAATTTGTAAATTTAATATAAAATTTTCAAAAATTATTTTTATCTATTACGAATTACTTTTATGCTGATTGAAATAAAAAATTTATCAAAAGATTATGTTAATGATGAAGTGGTCACCCCGGTTTTGTATGACCTTAATTTTAAAATTGAAGCTGGGGAATTTTTAGCCATCATGGGCAAATCTGGCTCTGGCAAATCAACGCTCATGCATATTTTGGGTTTTCTTGATCGTTTAACTAAGGGGCAATATATTTTTAAAAATGAAGATGTGTCTGAATTTGATGATGAAAAATTAGCTAATTTACGCAACAAAGAAGTGGGTTTTGTATTTCAGCAATTTAATCTTTTAGCCAAGACATCGGTTTTGGAAAATGTTAAACTGCCTTTGACTTACAGCTCAAAAATGACTAATGAAGAAAAAAATAACAAAGCCTTAGCGGCGGTCAAATCTGTAGGCATTGAACACCGAGTTAATAATTTATCTAATCAATTATCTGGCGGAGAAAAACAAAGAGTGGCTATTGCCAGAGCTTTAGTTAATGAGCCCTCAATTATTTTTGCTGATGAACCAACTGGCAATTTGGATTCCAAATCTGGCGAGCAAGTCATGCAAATTTTAAATAAATTACATGAAGAAGGTAAAACTATTGTTTTAGTAACTCATGAACAATATACAGCCGAATATGCCGAGCGAATTATTAAATTAAAAGACGGGGAAATTGTTTCTAATGAAGCAGTACATGAGAGAAGGACAGCGGGGTTGGTTAAGTAAAAATAACTGTTGTGTTCACTCCAGTCTCCTGACTGGAGTGTTAATGCTCATTAATGTACAAAAAGCCTCCAGTCGGGAGACATGGAAGCAACATAATCTAATATATCTTCAATGAAATGGCTTATTTTAGCCATTTTTTATATTTATTAACAGGTTTACTGTTGATATTTTAAAAATTAGCCGCGCGAGAGGTTTCTCGCGCGGTTGTTTTATTTTTAAAAAATATTTAATTTTTCTACCCGGCTTTAGCCGAGGGTTTATCCCGCTTTAGCGGGATGGAAAATTAAATAAAATAATTAGCGGGCTAAAGCCCGCTCACCCTCACCTAAAGGTGGGTAGAAAAACTCTACTCTTGTCTCAGGGCCTCGACTGGATCCATGGCTGCGGCTTTACGCGCTGGATAAACACCAAAAATTAAACCAACCACGACAGAAAAACCCACGCCTAAAATAAATCCCATTGGCGTAAAAGTCAAACCCAAATCAAAACCAGCCGACTTGGCAATAATGGCTCCCAAAAAACTAAAAAGCGTACCAAAAATCACCCCAATTAAGCCGCCGATAAAAGTTAAAAAAATAGCTTCCCATAAAAATTGCCACAAAATATTTTTACTAGTCGCGCCTAATGCTTTTCTTAAACCAATTTCATAAGTTCTTTCAGTGACTGAAACATACATAATATTCATAATGCCCACTCCACCAACTAAAAGTGAGATGGCCGCAATGGCAGCCAAAAGTAATGACAAACCGCCAGTGATGGTATCAATCATACCCATAGCTTCATCCATAGTAGTCACAGCAAAATCATCTTTTTTGGGATCAGTAATTTTGTGTTCCTCACGCAAAATACTTTCAATGTCTGAGGCGGTGGAGTAAGCCTGACTTTGATCTTTTAAATAAGCAGTAAAAAATTGAATATAATCCACACCTAAAATTTGTTTTTGCAAAGTTTTCAAGGGTAGATAAACAATTGAGTCAACGTCAAAAAACATACTACTGCCCTGAGCCTCCATAACGCCAATCACCCGAAAATTTTTATTGCCAATTTTAATATATTTTTCTAAAGCTGAATCAGCACCAAAAAGTTTTTCTTTTAAAGATGCCCCAATAACCGCCACGCGCGCTTCAGAATTATCTTCTTCAACTTCATAAGCTCTGCCTTCAGCTATAGCCATTTTGGAAAGATCAAAAAAACTTGCAGAGACACCCCAAAGCATAACTGTTTTTGTTTCATCTTGATAAGAAGCCACGGCTTGACCCATTTGGCCAGCATAATAACCTTTAATATTTGGATGTTTACCAACCTCTTCGGCATCTGCCAGTTTTAATGTAGTAACGGTGACACCAGTAGCCATACTCATAGCGCTGTCTGAAGAATTTCTGGCGGTCGATGGAACTTTAGTTTCTGTTTGAATATAATCTGAACCAAAAATTTCTACGTAATCTAAAATTAAGCCTTTTAAACCTTGTCCGACATTCATGACCACAATAATAGACATAACACCAATAAAAAGACCGAGCACAGTTAAAGCTGAACGCACTTTGTGAAGTTTGATGGAATTATAGGCGATGTGGAGAGTGGAAAAGAAAGACATAAGAGAAATTAAGAAATATAGAAATTAAAAAATTGAGGGTAAGGAAAATTATTTATCTTCTACCCCCCCCCTCCTGCCAGAGGAGGGGCATCACGACTATTAGTCGGAGGGGTGGTGGGAGATATAAAATTATAATTTACTTATAGCTATAACCACCCCCTTAGCCTATCGGCTTAAGACCCCTCCTTTAAAAGGAGAGGATAAAAAAATAATTCTCGCCTTTACTCATAACGTAGTGCTTCCACTGGCTCGAGTTTGGCGGCTCTCCTGGCTGGATACCAACCAAAAACAATACCCACAATAGTGGAAACAATTAAACCCAATAATATGGATGATAAAGAAATAACAAAATCCCATTCATAGCCCAGATATTGAGCCACAAGGGCAATTAAGCCAGAAATCAAAAAGCCTAAAATAATACCAATGATGCCACCGAGCAAAGTCACCACCACAGCTTCAATTAAAAATTGATTCTGAATCAAATTTTCAGTGGCCCCAATAGCTTTTCTTAAGCCGATTTCTCTGGTGCGTTCGGTCACAGAAGCGAGCATGATATTCATAATACCAATACCGCCAACCAATAGTGAGATAGCGGCAATACCAGAAAGAAAAAATTTTAGAGCATCGGTAATTTGTTTCAAAGCATCAAGTGCTTGGCTAGCGGCTCTGACAGAAAAATCTTCTTCGCCAACTTTTTTGATATCATGACGATCGAATAAAATTTGTTTGGCTTGTTCAATAACAGCCGGTACTTCTAAATCAGAAATAGCCCGTAAACGGATAATGTTTATATAGTTAATACCTAAAAGAATTTTTTGGGCAGTAGAAATTGGCACAAAAACTAAATTATCTTGATTTTGAAAATTTTCCACTCCCCTCTTTTCTACCACACCAATAACTCGAAAACTTTCTCTTTTAATTTTAATATTCTCCCCTATAGGGTTTTGATTACCAAATAAATCCTCAGCCACTTGATAACCTAAAACTGCCACGCGCGCCAAACTTTTTTCTTCTGTTTCATCAAAAAAAGCACCTTTAGCTATTTTAACATCTTCAACTTTTAAGTAATCAACATTAGTGCCTAAAAAAGTTATATCAGTTTCTTGGTTTTGCCAAGTGGCGCTATCAACTCCGCGCACATAACTGGCCACTGCCTCAACACCAGGAATTTTTTTCAATTCATCAGCATCTTCTTGTTTTAAAGTAGTAATGGTAATCCCCATGACAGAAGCTGGCGGTCCTTTTTCATCACTATAACCTGGTGTAATACCAATTAAAGTCGAGCCAGCCGAAGAAATCTGATTAAAAATCAAACTCTGAGCGCCAGCGCCTACAGCCATAATGACAATCACGGCGCACACGCCAATAACAATTCCAAGCACAGTTAAAATAGTACGATTTTTATTGCGCTTTAATAATTTTAGAGCTGATTTTAATAAAATAAAAAAAGGCATAAACTTAAACTTTATAGCCTTAATTTAACATTTTTTAACTAAGAAGTAAAATTTTTTACTAAGCTCTGGGGGGAGGAATCGGTCACAACTCTTACTCGCTTCCGCTTGTAAGGTTGCGACCCCGCCTCGCGGTCTGGCTCGCCATTATGCTCGCCAAACATCGCTCCGGCTTTCGAATCCTTGGCGCAAGCCAAGCAGTTGGCTTGCTCCCCTCTCAAAAATAAAACCAGCCTTGTGGGCTGATTTTATTTTCTCTGGGGGCAGGGATCGAACCTGCGACAGCCACGTTAACAGCGTGGTGTTCTACCGCTGAACTACCCCAGAGATTAATAAAAAAGATTTAAAAAAACCGTCTTTATAAACGGCCTTTATGTTTCTTTTTAATCTATTGAAAATCAGGCCGTTATTAAAAGCGGTTATTAGAATTATTATTTAAATTATTTTTCTGGCTGATTTGTTTCATAGATAAATATAGTTTATCAAGAAAAAATAAAAAAGTCAAATAAAAATGCCCCATCGCGATGGATGGGGCAAAACGGCAAAATGTGTTGCAAATTATTTATTTCAAAAGTATCAGCCGTTTGACACTTTTGAATTCCCCAGCGATCAATTCGCAAATATATTGACCACTGGGCATGCCCGTCGCATCCCAGACAACGCGATGCATGCCGGGCTGTTGTTGCCCATTGGCGAGCGTGGCCACCTGCCGCCCCATAAGATCATAGACTGCCAGCCGCACCAATGATTCCTGCGGCAGCGCATATTCAATGGTGGTTTCGGCGTTGAACGGATTGGGATAGTTTTGATTCAGTTTGAATTGATCTGGCAACACTTCTGTCAACATCAATTCTTCGCTCACCGGCACAGCGCCAGTTTTGTCTTTGGTACTGACGCCGAATTCCACAATCTGTCGCCAGCCACCGCGCCCAAATTTAGGATCAACAATAACGAGTTTGATATACTTGGCCTGAAACATTTGGCCAAGATTATACCAAGTCATTTCCGGATTTTTAACCCAAATATTTTTCGCCAACACAAAACTGCTGGCGCTGGTGTCTGTTTGCGACACTAGCACATCAACATATTCTGCTTGACGATTTTTTACTTTGTCATCAGCCGTGCCATTATCGGTCTGGATGATGACATAATCGAACTGATAGGTACCCTGGTCGGCAAATTCAAATATCGCCCAGGCATCTTCAGTCTGATCACCTTTTGGCTTAACCGTGGCCGTTCCATCCCAGCCTTCCAGATCTCCGTCCACGGCATTGGTCCAGTTTTGCTCGGAATTGCAGGGAGAGCCAGAGATAAAAACTAATGAATCTGATTTGATATCTTGCACGGCATCACAGGCATCGCCAGAAGGAATGGGAATTTGATCTTTTTGCTGGTTAAAAATATCAATCAGCTCAAATACCCAATCTGTGTACCATTCCGGATAGTTTGGAATGATATTAACATGCCCTTCAGAATCAAAACCCGGCACACCAACAGCAAAACGGATCATTCTGGTGTATCTGTTTTTACTATTTATAACAAAAAGCATGCCTTCCGGTGCTGTAAAATCAAACACCACCGGCCTTGTTGGGCGATGATCTTTATCGTTTTCCCAACATGGTAATGCTTTGACTACCAGATTTCCACTACCACCCCAACGATTGTACCAGTCAGCGGTTGAACGAGTTTGTCCGTGGATATAATCACCCTGATTTTCACCCACATATTGACTGGTGAATGTGCCGTCACTGTTGAATGTTAGTTTATAATCACCAGTATTTGGAGCAACTGGCAAATACAAATCTAACGTAGTGTTGATAACAAGTTGGTTGTCTTTTTTAAAGACACTCAGCACATTAAAATCGTCTGGATCACATTCTGTGAACTCTTTCGAGTTATACACAAAATGTTCCCCATTTAACAGGACGATCTGGCCCAACCCGCCAGAATTAACCCAGCCAACTGGCTGGTTTTCTTCAATAACGTTGATCGTCGAAGCATTAATATACTTCAACTTGTTACGAAGATTGCCTTGTGCATCTCTCCAAGCGAGAATACCAGCGATTTTGGAATAGATCAGCTGGTCAATATCGCTCGTGGCTACTATTCGAAAATTTTCCGGCACATCTGACGGGGGCACGCCCTCTTGATCATTAAGAAGCCAAACCTTAAAAAGTTCAACTTCTTTTTCATCTGGGCACTCTTTGATTATAAAAGAGTGCATGGCTTCGCCACTCTGTCCATCACTCGTGCGAAAATAGTTTTTAAAACTATATTCGCCTGGCTGATCATAGGTCACGGTTGAGTCGACATCAAACATTTTGGGCAATTGATCAGTATAACAGACCTGGCCCAATAATGTTTCTTCTGACTGTCCTTCCCAACGATGGTACACCTGTATGTAGCCATTTTCCACGACTGGAGCGGGCAAATCATATTCCTGTTCAAAACGAACTGATTGTCCTTCGCCATAATAGGCAACATCAACCTTTTTTAATTTGGTCATACCTATCTGATAATTGAATTGGTAACCAAAATTATCAGACCAAGTTTGACCGCAGGCGATGGTCATACCATTAAAAGTCATTTGACCCAAAAGCTGCCAGACACCATTGATCTTGGCAAAAAGACTATCATAGACAACAAAAGCCATCGGTGGATATTCCCCACTACATTCACGGGTCACAACCACTTGGCCGGAAACGTCGTATTTTAAAATACTCTGTCCAGCTGTGGTGTCGATGACCACCTGACCTTTTGCTTGGTAAGTTCCGGGACAACCTTCATCTTGGCTACCGGTTTTGTAGTCGGCCCAAGCAAAGGTTTTTTGCCCCAACCAATGATCGTCCTTGATGCTCACTGTAAATTTACCAGTAGGTGTGCAGATCATACAAAATTCATAATGTGAGATCTGCGGAATATTGCCACCGAGATTAAGCGGACAGCGTAAACCAACATCACCGCTAGTCGGAGTGGTGTAGTTATAAAGAAAAGCGCTGGGACCGCCCTTCATTATAACCGTTCCCGCCAGAGGAACATCTGACGACCAATCAAGGTATTTTCCATCAATGGAAAGGGTGATAGTCACCTTCGCCCCACATTCAAGAGTGACAACAGTTGAAATTGGCGGATCAATTTTGATTCCGCCACATTTGGGATTGCCACCCACGGAATCTGGGACAACCGAAGTAGCAAAAAGACTTGACGAAACAATTAGCATCAAAACCAAAACAATTAAAAATCTTTTCATGTTCATGGCTTTTTCCTTTCTTTTTTTGGCCATGTTAAAAAACACTGACAGAACAATCAACCAGATTGCCTGTCGTTATTTAAAACTCTTTATTTTTATTTTTCCTCCTTATTCTACATTTTCAAAAAACGGCCAACTTTTGGTAAGCCGCATCTCTTTTAAAAGAACTATATACTATTTTATTTTTTCTGTCAAGAGCTATTTAATTAAAATTACAGGCAATTTTAAAAAATCATCATTTTGTTTTAAACCAGAAGGATTATCCTTTTTTAATAATAAATAGCCGGTAGTTGAGGCTGTTTTTAGGGAAAAATTAAGTTCAGCCTGAAAAGGCACAAAATCTTCAGTCATCCAATCTCCCTCAGCGGTGGCCAAACCACTAGCCAAAATATTATTATTCTCATCAACTAAAGAAACTGGGAAAGAAGCTTCAAAAAACCAATTACCTCTAGCTTGTCCAGAAATATTTAAAGGACTACTAACTTCAGCATTAGGCCGCGGACTAGCAATTTGGATTAAATCACTTTTTTCTAGTTCATTACCAATATCCTCTGTAAAAATTTGTCCGCTCTTATCTACACATTGCCGTGGATAAATTTCTCTAATAATATTATTGCCAGCCAAACATTCTTTAAAATTTTTCGGCTGCACCGTGTTATCTACTAAAAACTTTTTATCTAAAAAAACAATTTTAATTAACAAAAAAATAATTATTAGAATTAAAATAATTTTAATAAGCTTAAAAATTTTTCTTGACTTTTCATTCATAAAAAATTAATTCAAAACCACAATGGCAAAGTTTAAAATTGTGGCAAAAGTTACCCACAAAACATATGGTGCTAGAAACCAAGCAGCTACTTTTTCTATTTTATAAAAATGATACATGGTCAAAAGAATCAACAACCACAAAGTCATTATTTCCAATAAGGCCATGAATGGACTTTGCATAAAAAAGAAAAAGAAAGACCACAAAACATTTAAGATCCATTGCAAAACAAAAATTACCACCGCTGTTTTATAGTGTTTATTTTTTTGACCTTTAATTAAAACCAAATAAAAAGCAATGGCCATCAACAAAAAAAGAAAAACCCAAACTGGGCCAAAAACATAACTCGGAGGATTAAAGCTGGGCTTATTAAGAGTGCTATACCAACTATTAAGAGAACTATTGGTAAAGAGCATGCCAATTAGACTAGCCAATTGGCAAAAGATGAAAGAAAAAACAAAAAGCATGGGATTTGTTTTTTTTATAAATTAAAATTAATTGTTAAAAAATATTTATAATGTTTATATTATAACACATTTTTTATAAAAATAAAAAATCTGCTATGTTAAATAATAAATTTTTTAAAAAATATTATTAAATAGTCACCCCAAAATTATTCTGTAACTTGTTGTGACACTTGCCCTAATTGTTTTAAAATATTTAATGTGGAAACAAAAGCTTCCAATTTTTGTTTAAGTTCGGGCTTAAGATTTTTCAAGGCAACTAACTCTTTTTGTTGAACTTCCAAAGATTCAATTAATTTTAAATATATCTTTTGTTCAATAGCCGTAATCTGGCCTTCGGGATCGTAATTCATTTCATTCAATAATTTTTCCAATTCACTTTGCAACAAGCCTAAATAAAATACGGGCAAATTTTCTAATTTACTTCTCTTGAGTAAACCTTGCTCTAGGCTCAAGCCATAATCAATACGCGCTCCGCCATGAACTGCTTTTTCTCTAATCTTTTTAATTTTGTCTGCCAAACGTTTGCCGTCAACATCTTGATTAACATCATCAAATGCGCCAACCACTGCTCCACTTTCTAAATCAATGACCAAATTATCCACACCATTATAATCATCAATATTTGTGGTGCGCACAACTAAAAATTTATCTTTTAAAAATTTGTGTAGCAAAATGGTCATGGCCATTTCCATTTGGCCACTAATACTTTCCTGTTTGTTTCTTTTCCATTGATCAACTCTTTGTTCGGCAGTTAAGTTTAAAGATTTTAAAATTTGTGGATCATCAGCACTGCTAAAAGATAGTTCTCTTTTTTTAATCTCTGCTAAATCAGTTAAAATTTTTTCGTCACCATGTAATTGACGATAGTCCATTTGATAAATAGAGCCATCAAAATTTAATAAATTTTTTAAAGCATATTTTTCTAAAACTTGAGCATTAATTTTTTTGGACATCAAAACTAAAGCTCCTTTTAATTTTTCTACTGGCTTTTCGGGGTGCACTGGCTGAGATTCCGGGAGATTTTGTTTTAATTCTGGGTTGGACATAGGAATAAATTTAATTTTGCAATTCAGACATTGTAATTGTTCTTTTGCTTGTTTTTATCAGATCTTCGTCATGGGTAACGCAAATAATAGTAGTATCGATATATTTTTCATGTAATTCGCTAATAACTTTTATAACTTCGGTTATTGATTGCGAATCAAGACTAGCCGTTGGCTCATCAAGTAACATTATTTTTGCGCCTTTAATTAAAGTTCTAGCTAAACCTATTCTAACTTTTTCACCACCAGATAAATTTTTTGTTTCTTCATCAAGTTTATCAACCAAATTATCCAAATGTAGATTTTTCAAAATTTTTTTTATTTTTTGATCAGAGACTTCTTTTTTTGACCACAACAAAAGATTCTCTCTCAAATTCATGCCCTCAAAAATTTGCGAATTCTGATTGCAATAGGACATGGCAGAATAAATAGATTCTGGTCCGTATTTTTTAATTTGATCGTTTTTAACCCCACCGATCTTAATTTCACCACTGTTAGGTTTATAAAGTCCAACCAAATTTTTAATTAATGTTGACTTACCAGCACCTGACACACCTGCAATAGTGATAAATTCCCCCTGTTTAATATTCAAATTTACCCCGCGCAAAATTTCTTTATATTTTAAGTTTTTTATGGAAATATCAAAATTTTTCAATTCGGAAATAGGTAAACGATCTTTTTCTCTTTCACCTTCTGGCCGATCTAATTGCTCGTATTTGCCAAAAACTTCTTCCATGCGCTGGATATCTTGGATATAACGGGAAAATCTATTAAAATATAAATTTACCAGATTTTGAACTGGTCCATTTAGTCTTTCAGAATAAATAATATTTGACAATACGGCCCCTCCAGAAATCATGCCAGCTTCTTGAAGCGCGCCACCAACGCCAGCCGCTACAACTGTGGAAACATTAAAAGGAATCATACGCAATAAACGCATTTTTGTTTCCGCAATAATTCTTTGCAAAGAAATTTTGTCACGCGCATCCATTTGTTCTTTGGCATGGCTAGCCACCATAGTTATTTCTGGGGAAGTTTTTATTTCTTCAAAACCGCTTTTTATGGCGCCAAGACGGGTGGTTATTTTTTCTCCAGCTCGCCATTCTTTTTCGTATATTTGATTTATTTTTTCATTTTGTTCTTTGGCAATCTTGTACATTATTGGCAGACCGCCAACACCAATCGCGCCGAGGGCGGGATTAATTTTAGATAAAAAAGCAATTGACATTATAATACCAACTAAAGTTGGAGCAAATTGCGAAATTGTTTCCTCTAAAATTTGTTTGGTGGCTTTTTTACCTCTTTCCAAGGTAGAAAAAATTTCTCCCATTTTCTTTTCGTGAATAAATTCAAATTCTTGAAAAAATAATGAATTGGTCATTCTCTCGTTAATTTGTTGATTAATTTCATTCATTACTTTTGCCAATTCAATCTCTGTCTTTGTATTAATAATATCGGAGGTGATATTTAAGCCGAAATATTCTAAAAATACTGCCACATTAAATTTATCACCACCTATTATGTTTTGAAATAAATATGGCGCAAAACTTTCCGCACCTTTAGACATTAAATAACCAAGAGAAATTTTAGCTATGCCACCCTTTTTATCGCCTAAATTATATTCATGCCAAAGACTGGCAATTGTTTCCACGAGAATTCTTAGTGAATAGTTTTTATCTAAGCCTTTTTCCGCTTTTATTAAATCAACCAAAATTTCAATTTCTGTTTTATCCAACGGATAGCGGTCTTGTAATTGTTTTATTAATTTTGTTTTTTGCTTTGCTGTTTCTTTTTCGTCAACTTCTTCGGTTTTGTCTTTGTAAAATTCTCCAATATCTCTTTCTAAAGATTTTGTATTCATTACATTGCCCATTGAATCAAAGAATAACCAGCACTGAGCGCGCAATTCTTCGACATCGTTTTCATCAAAACCGGTTTCTTTTTTATTTTTTACTTCATCAATTAAATTTTCAATCCAATTTTCAATACTCGCCGAAAATTCTTCATTGTTTATATCAATGAATTCTCTTTGCGGATGTTCTTCGGTTTTTTTAACTTTAACATTAAAATCTCTTAATATCTGCTTATATTCTGTCATCAATTTAGGAGTGATAAGTTCGCTTAACAATTTTGTTCTTTCCTGTTCTTCTTCGGTAGGCTCTCCGGTTGTTATTTTTTCTTGAACTGATTGACGTAAAGACAGCCAATGATCTTTTAGTGTCAGTGGCTTTTGTTCTGTCTCTTCTTGTCCATCGGCAGTAAGCGGTTTTACTTCAACTGTCTCTTTATTTCTCTTGACTTCTTCTTTTATTGATTCAAAAAAAAATCGCTTCATAATTTTTTATATCTATATTTTTTCACTTTTCTGTTATTTTGGCAAATTACCCCGCTCTGTTGCTAAAAAATATTTTAGTGTATAATCTAAAAGTATGCATATTCTAGACGAAATAAAATTAGATTACCAAGATGTTCTGCTCCGCCCCAAAAGGAGTACTCTTAAATCTAGAAAAGACGTTATATTGGAACGCTCTTTTGCTTTTTATCATTCTCCTAAAATCTGGACTGGCGTTCCAATTATGGCGGCCAATATGGCCACTTGTGGTACTTTTACCATGGCTAAAATTTTTTCTGAATATAAAATGATTACTGCTTTTCATAAATATTATACTCTAGCAGATTATGAAAATTTCTTTAAAACTTTCAACAATCCAGATTATATTTGTTACACCTTGGGTATTAGAGAACAAGATTTGGCCCAATTAAAACTTATGAAAGATAGAGGCTTATTAGAAAAATTTTCTTTTATCTGTTTGGATGTGCCCAATGGCTATTTACAATCTTTTATTGAAGTTATAAAAAACATTAGAGCTCTTTGTCCAGAACATATTATTATTGCTGGCAATGTAGTGACCAACGAAATTACCGAAGAGATTATATTAGAAGGTGCTGATATTGTTAAAATTGGCATTGGTCCCGGCTCTGTTTGCACCACCAGAAAAATGACTGGCGTGGGTTACCCACAACTTTCAGCAGTTATTGAGTGTGCCGATGCTGCTCACGGCATAGCCAATGAACAAGGTGTGGGTAGAATTATTGCTGATGGTGGGCAACAATATCCTTCAGATATTGCCAAAGCTTTTTGCGCTGGTGCTGATTTTAATATGTGTGGTTCTATGTTTTCTGGTTTTAAACAAAGTGCTGGAGAAACTATTATTAAAAATGGTCAAAAATTTAAAGAATATTTTGGTTCTTCGTCCAATAAAGCCATAACAGAATATTATGGACAAAAAGATGCTCACCGGGCCAGCGAAGGCCTCTACACCCTTATTCCCCATAAAGGCGATATTCATAATTTTATCCAAGACTTAATGGGCTCTCTTCGAAGTACGGCCACCTATATTGGCGCCAGACAACTTAAAGAATTTCCCAAACGTGCTACTTTTTTAAAAGTCAATCGTCAGCTAACTACTTATTTGGAAAAATATGATGCAGAAAAATAATTTATTTAATAGTTAAAAACTTAAAAAATCCGTTTCTTAACGGATTTTTAAAAACTTCTAAATATATATCATAAAATTTTATATTTCTTTATTAAAAACCTGAAGTAAATAGCTGGCCAAAACTTCGCCACCCAAAATATTTTTCTTTGGCGGTATGGCATATTGGCCACTGACTCTTTTGGGGTCGACACTCACTCCCACCCCATAAGTCAACATTTCTTTATCATTTAAATTGTTGCCAGTAGTAATCATTTGACTGGGTTTAATTTTTAATTCTTTGGCTAAAAATTTTAAAGCATTAACTTTACTGGTATTTTTATGACCAATATCATAGCCTTCGTTAGTCCACAAACAATACAGTTCTCCTTCTTTGTCGTGTTTTTTAACAATCTTCTCAATAGCGGGAACTTTTTTAGCAGTGTAAACCGTAATAATTAAATGTTTGGGTTCAAAACCATGAATAGCATCTACTTGATTAATTTTTAATTTTTCTATCTCATTTCTAATGTTAGTAATTTTTTGAAAATAACTAACCTTATAGCTCACCAATTGTTTTACTGTGCCATTAATTAAAATAAAATTACCATTTTCAGCGCACAAAGAAACTTTATCCCAAAGTATATCCTCAAGCATATGTTGCATATATAGCAAAGCCTTGCCGCTGGCAAAATTAAGCCAAACATTTTTTTTTAATTCTTTAATCATGGCAAACATTTCTGGGCTTAATTTTTTGGTCTTAATTGACAACTCAGTGCCATCAGCATTTTCTTTAACTAGAGTACCTTTGGGCACAATAACTCCATCTAAATCAAAAGTTATAGCTTTAATATTTTGTCTTATTACGCTTGGTTTAAATTCTTTTAATGGTTGGTTTAAGATTTTCATATTTTTATTATAACATGACTTAAATTTTATTGTAAATATTTTTGCCAATCAACTAGCAAATATTTTTTTGACTATTTTATTAAATCAAGTTAAAATTAAGGTATTATCTTATAAAAAAAATAAAGCAAAATTATGTTAAAAGTAAAAAAACTTGGAGTCATTTTGCAACCAACCAAAAAATCTTTTGAAAGCCGAGCGGTTTTAAACCCAGGCATTTACCAGGACGGTAAAAATATCCATGTTTTTTATCGCGCCGTTAATCATCTTAACGAATCAAGCGTTGGTTATGCTCGCCTTTCTGGACCAACCAAAGTTGTGGAACGTGACAATGTTCCTTTGATTAATCGCGAACATCTCTACGAGACCAAAGGTATTGAGGATCCGCGTCTGGTTAAAATTGGGGATATTTTTTATCTCACTTATGTTGCTTTTGACGGTAAAAATGCATTGACGGCTTTAGCTACTAGCAAAAATTTAAAACAATTTGAAAAAAAAGGCATCATTGCCCCACTCATTACTTATGATAAAGCAGAGGACTTTTTTCGTAAATCAAAACTCAAAGACCAATATGCTTTTTTTGAAAGTTTTTTTAAAGATAAGGTGGCTTATGATATGCTGCTTTGGGAAAAAGACATTTTTCTTTTCCCCGAAAAAATTAAAGGCAAATTCGCTTTAGTACACCGAATTTTACCAGAAATTCAAATCGTTTATTTTCGTGATTTTAAAGAATTAACTTTGTCTTTTTGGCACAAATATTTAAAACAATTAAGCCGTTTTATTTTATTAGAAAAAAAACACTGGTATGAATCAAGAAATATTGGCGGTGGGGCTCCCCCTATCAAAACAAAAAAGGGCTGGCTTTTAATCTATCATGGGGTAGAAGAATCCAATCAAAAAAAAGTTTATCACGCCGGAGCAGCCTTATTAGATCTAAAAAATCCACAAAAAGTTTTGGGGCGTCTTAGAGATCCACTTTTTTCTCCAACCGAAAACTATGAAAAAAAGGGAGAAATTTCTAATGTTGTTTTTCCGACTGGCACGGCCATTTTTGGCAAAGATTTGTATATTTATTATGGCTGCGCCGACAAAAGAATAGCCGTGGCTAAAGTTAACCTTAATAATTTAATTAAAGAACTTTTAAAAAGTGGCGATTAATTTTTTAAAAATTATTGTCCGATATTTTTTATGCTTGCTGATCAGTGCGATTTAATTTCAAAAAATTTTTATCAAGACACAAATAATTCTGAATCAAAGAAAAAACCAGTTCCTGTTTCTGTTTTATACATGAGCAGTTATCCCCCGCGTGAATGTGGCATTGCCACCTTTACTCGTGATTTAGTTAAAGCTATAGACAAAAAATTTTCACCTTGTTTAGAATCAAAAATATTGGCCATAAATGAAAATGGCAGTAGTATTTATAATTATGGTTCTAAAGTCAAATATCAAATTAATCAGACAGATGTTGAAGACTATATTAATGTTGCCAAAAAAATCAACAAAGATGATTCTATTAAATTGATTAACATCCAGCATGAATTTGGTTTATTTGGCGGTGAATGGGGTGATTACTTATTAGCTTTTTTAGAAATGGTTAAAAAACCAGTGATCGTTACTTTTCATAGTTTAATCCCCAATCCAGAACCAAAATTAAAAAAAGTTGTTCAAGCTATTGCTAGCCGTTGTGAAAAAATTATCGTCATGGCCGAAACGGCTGTAACTATTTATGAAAACGACTATGCTTTAAAAAAGAATAAATTAATAGTTATCCCCCATGGCACGCCAGAGATTGAACCTTCTAACAGCGCATTTTTAAAAAAGAAATTAGGTTTTGAAGGCAAAACACTCTTGTCTACTTTTGGTTTATTAAGCAAAGGCAAAGGTCTTGAGTATGTTATTAAAGCCTTGCCACAAATTATTGCCAAGCATCCTGAGGTTATCTATTTAATCATTGGCGAAACACATCCTGTAGTGCGTAAATATGAAGGAGAAAAATATCGCAATAAATTAATCAAATTGGCTCTCGAGCTGGGGCTAAAAGACCAAGTAAAATTTTATAATAAATATTTGAGTCTGGAAGAAATTATTGAATATTTAAAAGCAACCGATATTTATCTCTGCACGCCCATTGAACCAAACCAAGTAACCTCTGGTACACTGGCCTATGCTCTTTCAGCTGGCAAAGTGGTTATTGCTAGTTCTTTTTTGCACGCCAAAGAAGTTTTAGCAGACGGCCGAGGAGAATTAGTTGGTTTTAAGGATTCAACTGGTATTACTAGAACGATTAATAATATTATTAGTAATCCGAATAAAAAAAATGAGTTAGAAAAAAAAGCCTATCAATATGGTCAAACCACAATCTGGCCCAAGGTAGCAGAAAAACATCTGACAGTCTTTAAAAAAATTATTAATTTAAAAAATAAAGTTAAACCTTTCCGCTTGCCACCACTTAAATTAAATCATCTTTATAATTTAAGCGATGAGGTTGGGATTATTCAACACGCTAAGCACTCAATTAATGATCGCAGTAGCGGTTATACTACTGATGATAATGCGCGCGCTTTAATTGTTGTGACTATGTATTATCAAAAATGTCCTTCTCCAGACAGCTTGAAATATATTAACATTTATTTAAGTTATCTCTATCATGCTTTAACCGAAGATGGTTGGTTTCATAATTTTATGAATTATGATCGCAGATTTTTGGATAAAAGGGGCAGTGAAGATTGCTTTGGTAGAACACTGTGGGCAGCTGGTTTTATGTTAAACAGTAATTTACAAGATAACATTAAAAAAACAGCCAAATTTATTTTTGATAAAGCAATAAAAAATATTACCAAGCTAAAAAGTCCCCGAGGACAAGCTTTTAGTTTAATTGGCTTATATCACTATTATCAAGCTTGTCCTGAAACGGCTATTAAAGAAAAAATATCTTTTTTAACCCAAAAATTAATTAATCTTTATCAAGGTGAAAAAACCAATGACTGGCATTGGTTTGAAGATGATATTACTTATGACAATGGACGTCTATCTGAAGCTTTATTTTTAGCTTATGAAATTACTCAGGATAAACTTTGTTTAAAAATTGCCAAAGAAAGTCTAGATTTTTTAGCATCTTTAGTAATTCTTAATAATAAATTAGTACTTATTGGCCAGCATGGTTGGTATAAACATAAAGGCCAACGCGCTTTTTTTGATCAACAACCAGTGGATGCCGCTGCCATGACTCAAGCTTTTTTAACTGCCTACCGCACGACTAAAGAAAAAAAATATTATGATAAGGCGCATATTTCTTTTTGTTGGTTTTTAGGTTTTAATTCTATTAATCAACTCGTTTATGATGAAACTACAGGTGGTTGCTTTGACGGACTCTTACCTGATTGTGTTAATCTTAATCAAGGCGCGGAAAGCACCATTTCTTATCTATTGGCTAGAATGAGCTTTGAATAATATTTTTAATTTCCAATTTTTAAACATTAGAAATTCAAATTTATTTATAAAATTACAAAATTAAAAATTTAAAAATTATGATAAATAAAAATCTATTAGGTGAAGCATATCAACAGGCTATCGATGCTCTCAAACACTGCATTAATCAGAATAGTCTTTATGCTTCTGGTACACCTAACGGCTATTTAGCCACCTGGTCTAGAGATTTAAACATCGCCATGCTTGGTGGCAGCTTGGTTGCTAAAGATTTTCAAGAAGTATTTAAAAAAAGTTTATGCCTCTTGACCGATAACCAACCCATAAGCGGGCAAATTCCTAACTGTGTGGGCGATTTTAATACTGATCGTAATTCCATTGTCACTTTTACGACCATTGATTCTAGTTTATGGTTTATAATTGGTGAATATGTTTATAAACAGGCTTACCATGATGCCACTTTATTCAAAAAGCACGAATCTGCAATTAATAAAACTTGGTTTTGGTTAACTTGCCAAGATACGGGCGAAGATCATTTGCCAGAACAACACCCCACGAGCGATTGGCAGGATGCTTTCCCACACAAATATGGCCACTGCCTTAGCACTCAAGCCCTTTATTACGCGGCCCTAAAGATGGCTGGAAAAAATAATGAAGCTTTATTAGTTAAAAAAATCGTTAATGGTCAAGGTCGACCAGATTTAAAAATGTTTGATGATGAACGTGGATATTATTTGCCTTATGTTTGGAAAAATCATGATGGTGATCATGAAAAAGGTCATTGGTTTGATACCCAAGGAAATTTACTGGCGATTATGACCGGACTGGCTGATAAACATCAGACTGAGAAAATTTTAAATTACATTGAAAAAAACAAAATCAATAAACCTTACCCTGTTAAAGCTATTTATCCAGCTTTAAAAAAAGGAGACAAAGAATGGTTTTCTTATTTTGAAAAATGTAATGCTAAAGACCCGTATCAATATTTAAATGGCGGTATCTGGCCATATTTAGGCGCGTTTTATGTGGCGGCTTTGATTAAAGCTAAAAAAAATGCCAAAGCACAAAAAGAATTAGCCAATTTAACCCTAGCAAATCAAATTGGCAGAGAAAGAGAATGGGAATTTAATGAATGGCTCGATGGTCTTACTGGTAAGCCTAAGGGCGCGGTTTATCAAGCCTGGTCTGCTGGAGCCTACATTTTTGCTAACGCCTGTGTGCAAAGAAAAAAAATAATTTATTTTTAAAACAAAAAAACCGTCTCTCATAACAATTCTTTTCTTGAAGAGACGTTTTTTGTTTACTTAAGATTTAATTTTTCTTGTAAAATATTTAAACAATGAGCTGCTAATTTTTTATAATCAAATTTTGCCAAGGCATGCGCAGCTGCTTTCTCCCCCATTTCAGCTGCCAATTTTTCATCAGTTAAAAGTTTTAAAGTATAAGTGGCAAGCTCGTCAATATCAGCTCGATAACCAAAAATTTTGGGCTGCTGAAATTTAACTTTAAATTCTTCACCAAAACCCATCTCTGGATACACCCACTCTTCGGTCAACTCTACAGTTTCACCGACTTTAGCCAAAAATCCAGTTTCACCCTGAATAATGGTATCTTTTGGCCCCATGGCGTCAATTGAGATAACTGGCTTACCACAAGCCATGGCTTCCACTTGGATCATGCCAAAACCTTCAAGACGAGAAGGTGCGGCATAGATGTCGCAAGCATTTAAAAGAAACGGCATAAATTCACGAGAAAAATCTTCGGTATAATAAATAACTTTATTTCTATCTAAACCAACTTTACCCATCATGGCCAGTTCTTCTTCATGATGATTACGCGCGCATTCACTGGTGGTTGATTTACAAACATATTTCCAATTTTTAAATTGTTGATCAACCTTAGCCAAGGCCTGAATCATTTCTTGAGCACCCTTTGAGGTGGTGTCTCCTCCTACAGTTAAAATCATTTTTTCATGATCTTTAATATTAAACATACGTCGGATTTCTTGCACACCCGGATTGTCTTTGGGTAATGGTTTAAACAATTTAGGATCATAACCAACATGCAAAACTTCAAAATTTCTGACGTCTACCCCATCTCTTTTATATGTTTCTCTAACCCAGGAGGAAGTCACCAAAACTAAAGGTAAACTATTTAGGTCAGCATGATAGTTAGCCACCCAACCATCAGATAAAAGCCACGGCACTGGTGTTAAATCAAATTTTTTAGGATGTCGAATGATAGAGGGTGTATCTACCCACCAACCCAAGCCAATCACAGCATCAGGTTTGATGGCGCGATAATAAAATTCTTTTTCTGCCACTCGATCCTGATAATGTGAAGGATAACATTCAACACCGAGTTCTTTTAAACCCTGATAAAGCAATTGCCCTTGAATGGAAAGACTGCCAAACGTAGTCGGATGTTCAAAAAGAATAAGTAGTTTCATAAAAAATTAAGTATTAATAGTTAAGATATGTTTCTTTTTTTAGACAACTTTGATATTCAAAAGATTTTTTTGAAAAACCATACAGCTCAAAAACCAAATCTCTTTTTTGTTGCCAAATTATTTCTTTTAAAATTATTTCATGACTGGCTTTTTGATTATCATTAAATATTTTTTTATTTTTATTTACTCGATAACAGAAAAAATATTTTCTCTTGGCTAGCATTTTTTTTTCTTTAATCAGTTCTTTAATGGCTAAGTGGGCTCCAATGTGTCGTTCGTGGCCATATTCCCCATTTAAATTGTGGCTGAAAATATAATCAAATTCTTTATTTTTTATTTTTTGCAAAATTATTTTTTTAATAACTGGTATAGATTGTTTGACTGTCATAAAGCCTTCATCTTCCAAATTGGTTATTATGCCTTTAGCGCCATATTTTTTCATCACTTTTAAAAATTTAGGATAACGATCAGTGTCATGTCGACGACACAGCGAAAGAACGGTCCAGTTAACTTGAGGATAACTAAGCATGGTGCCTCCCATCCAAATTGTTTCATCATCTGGATGAGCCACAACAACCAATGCTTTGCTTGAAGCAGGTAATTTTAATTTTGTCATAAATTATTTATTAATTCAATAACTTAACCCTTAAATTTACCAGAAGCTGTAGACACCAATTCTCTTACTTCTAAATTAGAGGCCAGACCTAAAAAATAAGCTAGGTATTGGGCTAATAAAAGAGTGGAAAAAAACTTTTTAAAAAAATCAGCCTGTTCCATTTTTATGACAACCAGCTGGCTATTTTTATTTTGTTTACCTAAAATTTTGACTAAATATTTTATTTTATCTTTGGTATATTGATCATCGCTTTTATCTGCCAAAATAACAGCCCCCAATTTATTTTTGGCTGAAGAAAAAACAGCGATTTCACAATGAGTAAATTCATGGAAAGAATTTATGTGAGCCGACACTAGGGCTAACTCATTCAAATGCATCACAATAACTTTTAAAAGCATTAGGTACCATTTGGGTGTGGCCAGAAAAATAAGCTCTCTGTCTTTTAACTTTTTGGCTATTTGTCTAACTTGAGTAATTTTTTGCCCAGTAAATTCTTTTTTTATGTCTGCTACTGTCTTAATTAACTCTGCTTGATAATTACTCTTAATAATTTTTAACTCATAAAAAATATCAAGTAGTATAACAAAAAATTGAGGCACGTGCAGGACAGAATAAATTTCATTAGGATTTTGCAACTGCCAGCTAATTAGAGACACCTTGTCTGTTTGAGCAATTTTTGCCATTTCGCCTCCAGTAGTTAAAAAAATAATATTTTTTGTCACTTTTTTTATCTGTTCATAAACTTTAAGCGGTTCCACAGAATTGCCACTGAAAGAATTCAAGATAAACAAAGTTTGCTGATTTTTTAAGTTTTCATTATCAAGTACATAATTAAGATCATAATCATTAATAACTTCAATTGGCAGGGCAACTTTTTGTTCAATAAAAAAACCCTTCAGCATTTCAGCAACAATAGCCGAGGCTCCCATGCCTATAAAAACAATTCGTTTAAAGCTCCCCTGTTCAACTTTTTGTCTTAGTTCTGGTTTGAGATTAGCTAAGGAATAGTCTTTATTTTTGATTAGGCTAGCAAGATATTCTTTTTCAATAAATTGTTGATATTTTTGTAATCTTGGTTGCATACTTTCTTGTTTTTATCTTACCATAAGACAAATCAATAAACAAATATAAAAAACACCAAGTATTGTTAAATCATCACAACCCTTTAAATATACTAAAATTCAAATATACCAATTAAACAATTATAAAAAAATTCTAATCAAAAAAATTCCGACGTTAGTCAGAATTTTTTCTTAAAAAAAGCTCAAACCCACAAAATCCATATTACCAGTTTGACACCACCACACTCAACTACATAAAAATAAAAATTACCACCTAAACCAAAATCACTTGAATTAATTTTCTATCCAAACATCAACCATTCTGGCTTAAATAATAAAAGTAAACCAATAATTAACATCAAAGCACCACCAATTAATTTTGAATAACGAGAGTATTTGGTGGTAATACCCGTCATCCGTAAAGTAGTCATGGCCACAAAAAAGACAAATAAATCATCTAGCATGAAAAAGAAAATATAAAGCAAAATATAAAGATAATATTGCCATTTGGCCAAATCACTTAAAGCCAACACCTGTGTATAGACCGCCGGTAATCCTGCCGAACAAATCAACTCAACTAAATTGACTGCAAAAGCCAAAAGAATAATGCCACCCAAAGCCAACCAGAAGCTATGCTGTCCAATTATCTTTTTTAATTTTTCAAAAACCTTCTGACGTTTTTCATCATTCGTAACCTTACAACCACTATTTTTATTAAATAAAAATTCCTTAATATTATACCCACCGCCAAATAAGGCTAGCCCGCCAATTATCACCCGTACCCAAACCACAAAACCTAAAAATAAAATCAAATTCAGCCAAGCGGCCATAAAAACGAAATAAACCAAAGCCGAAATAATAATAAAAGCGGTGCCAAGTATCCACATTCTTTTTCTGTCTTGAATGCCCAAAAGTAAACTTATTAAAAATAAAAGTGTCCACATGGCGCAAGGATTAAAACCATCTAAAGCTCCCATAGCAACGGTCAAAACAGGTAAAGAAATTTTTTTAATCTCAATATCACCCAATAAAGGCAAATTAATTTTTTGTGGTAAGTGGTTGATATTTTCTTCTTGCTCACAGCTTTCTTCACTTAAATTACTATCAATCTGATTAACAATATTCTTAGGGTCTTGTATTTCTTTAACCACATCACGACAACTACTGACGATTGCTTGCTCAACCGCTTTAGTAATACCTAAGCCAGTAGTTTGTTCATCATACCAACCAATAAAATAATTTTCTCCAACTAAAGTAAAAGGCACACCGGAAACATTAATATCTAATTTTTTACCAATAGCAATCAAGAGATTCAAACTGTCTTTATTTGAACTAATGTCAAAAGCCTGCAATTCAACAGCCGGATTTTGCTTGATTAAATTTTCCAGAAAAGGCCTCTCGCTAGCACAATGCGGACAACCTTGTTGCCAAAAAAAATAAATATTAATCTTGTTTTGTTCTTGCGCTTTTGCCACGTTTAAAAGCAAAAAACAAGAAAAAAATAAAATTAAAAAAAATAATAAAAATCTTTTCATATCATTTAGCGCGATTTTGCTCAAGGATCTCTATAATTTTTTTCTTATCTATCTCGCCATTTAAACGCAAAAACTCTTTATCTTGATTGTCCAGAAAAATAAAGGTAGGCAAAGTCTTAGTAATTTTATATTTTTCCACCATTATTTTGTCATTATCAAAATCATAATACTCTGTTTTAAGCCAAGCATTTTCTTTTTCAATTTCCTGCCATCTGGGTTTCATAACCAAACACCCCGAACACCAGACAGCGCCAAATTTTAATACTTTCATATGATTAAAATTAATTATTCTCCAACTTCTTTTTTAACCTCTTCTCTACCAGCTGCTAATTCTTCAATTTGCTGTCTATCTCTGTTTAATAATAAAGCTTGAAATTCTCCCACGTGAGTCTTTTCCTCCTTAGCAATATCTAAAAGAATATTTTTAATTTTTTCATCTTGCGCCATGGCCGCCATTTGTTCATAAAGATTAATTGCGTCCAATTCAGCAATTACTCCGGCCCTCAATATTTCTAAATCAATATTATTTGAATCAATTTTATCTAAATTAATTGGAATTTGTGATAACATAAATTATAAATTATAAAAAATTAATTATTTATAGTTCGACCTTTTGTTTTTATATAATTTTTTTACCAATAAACTGCACTGCCAAAAAAGTAGCAATTGGTACTGCTAAAACTAAACCAATACTACCAGTAATGGTTCTAACAATTTCTGTGGCGATCATTTCATTTTCTATGACCTGATTGAAAGTCAAAAACGGCGGTTGTTTAACGCTAAACAAAATAAGCAAAGGCAAAGAGGCGCCAGCATAAGCTAAAAACAATGTGTTAACCATAGAGCTTAAATGAGAAACGCCCACTCTCATGGCCTGACTATATATTTGACCTTTAGTTAGCTTAGGATTTGATATTTTTAATTCTTGCACTAAAGCCACTTGAGAAATAATTACATCATCCAAAACACCAAGAGCACCAATAATAATACCAGCGAGCAATAGACCTCTAATATTTATATTACCGCCTTCCATCCCGATTAAATACATTGCTTCCTCGCTGGCAAAACCAGTCAATTTTGTGATGGACGAGAACCAAACAGATAAAAGACCAGTAACTATCAAAGAAATTAGGATAGAAAAAATAGCGATGGTAGAAGTTCGTTTGAATCCCTCAGTGATATAAACGGCCAAAATTAAAATAAAAAATGAACCAATAATACTAATTGAAAGTGGATTACTACCAGCTAATATTTTAGGAATAATAAATTTTAAAATAGTTAAAAAAGTTAACAACAAAACAATTAACGCTCGAAAACCTTTAAAACGACCAACAACTATAACAATTAAAGCAAATAAAAATGCTAACCAAAAAATAGGATTAGCACGAGAATAACCAATCACATAAAAATTATCTTCCCCTTCTGGTCCCGGGCTATAATTAACTAAAACTTTTTCTCCAACCGCATATTCACTGGCAGACAAAACATCAAATTCCGTACCATCAAAAATAATTTCTTTATCTTTCCAATCATCCTCTAATCCTTTGAGTTTTAGCTTCTGCTGTATTGGCGTTGAACCATCTTCACGTGTCGAGCTTTTTTGTTCCAAAACTTCAATCACTTTAGCTTTAAATATTTCTTCATCAGTAATATCAAAAATCTGACCAAATGCTGAAATTGGCAATAAAAATAAAAATAAAAAAATAAATATAAAAAAATTTATTTTCATTTTTTGATTATTTTTTGTTCAATTTCTTCTTGGCTTATTTTTTTAGTACAGAAAAACCAGTCATAACAATGCATCTCCTCTTTGCTCTCCATGCGATCTTTGGCCACACCGCAAGAACCAGCCGTAGGCACAATAACATCATCACCTGGCCGCCAATCAGCAGGCAAAGCCACTAAAAATTCATCAGCAGTCTGCATGGCAATTAAAGCACGATACAGTTCATCAAAATTTCTACCTAAACTAAGTGGATAATAAATGATCGCCCTAATAATACCCTTAGGGTCGATAAAAAATACCGCCCGGACAGCTTTAGTGTTGCTTTCGCCAGGTTGAATCATGCCGTATTTTTGAGCCACTTCCATGGTGATATCTTCAATAAGGGGAAATTTAACCTCTACGTCCTTCATGCCCTTATATTCAATCTTTTCTTTGATAGTCCTGAGCCAAGCGATATGGCTGTACAAACCATCAACCGACAAACCAACCAACTTACAATTAGCGACATTGAATTTTTCTTCCATACTAGCAAATGTCATGAACTCTGAAGTACAAACCGGAGTAAAATCAGCCGGGTGGCTGAAAAGAATTACCCAACTTCCCTCATATTGTTTAGGAAAATCTATTTCTCCCTGGGTCGTAACGGCTTTAAAAAAGGGGGCTTTATCGCCAATACGTGGCATAGATACTATTGTTGAATTTTCTTGTGTGTTTGTGTTCATAAATTTATTTTAATTAATAATTAATTTACTTTTTAATTTATTATTTTATCAATTATTGATTGGAATACTTGGTTAATATCACAATCTTCGTCTTCTGTTAACGGATAACCCCTGTCGCCGAAAATAACAATTTGGGGATCTATCGGGATCATTCCTAAAAAAGGAATTTTATAATACTTGGCAATTTTTTCTCCACCGCCTTTCTTAAAAAGATTAGTTATTTCTCCACAACACGGACATTTAAAACCACTCATGTTTTCAATTAAACCATAAATCTTTAAATTTAATTTTTTAGCAAAATTTATCGCTTTTTTAGAATCTAATAAAGAGACTTCTTGTGGCGTGGTGACTATAATTGCTCCAGCTTTAGGTAATAATTGAGCGACTGAAAGTGGTTCATCGCCAGTTCCTGGTGGAGAATCAATTATCAACCAGTCTAAATTGCCCCATTCTACATCCTTAACAAATCTTTCAATCATCTTCATTTTGGCTGGACCGCGCCAAATAATCGGAGTATCTAAATTTGGTATAAAATAAGCAACTGAAACCAGGGACAAATTTTTATTTATTTCTATTGGTAAAATACGATTTTCATCATAAGAAAAAATTGCCTTGTCCTGTGCCCCAAGCATTAAAGCTAAATTAGGACCATGCATATCAGCATCAAGTAATCCGACTTTCAATCCTTTTTTAGTCAAAGCAATGGCTAAATTAACAGCCACAGTTGATTTACCAACTCCACCCTTACCTGAAAAAATTAATAAATAATTTTTTATTTCATCTTGCTTCATTTAATTATTTTTATTACCTTGTCATTTATCATAGTGTCTGCATTTTTTTCTAATTAGAATATTAAACAATAATCCATAATTATAATCTATTCGGATATATTATATCTTAAACTAATTAATTCTTCAACTTCTTTTTTAATTTCTTCGTATTCATCTGCCTGCTCTTTATCTTCATTAAAAAGCAAGATTTGAAATTCCCCTACGTGTTCTTTTTCTTCTTTAACCACAGCTAACAATACTTTTTTAATATTTTCATTTTGTGTCAAAGTTACCATTTGTTCATAAAAAATTAATAGCATCTAATTCTGCAATAATACTGGCTCTCAAAATTTCTTTGTCCAAATTTTCTTTATTAATTTTATCTAAATTTATTGGTAATTATGATAATATGTTTTTAATTTTAATTTTAATAAAAATTTGCAAAAACCTTTAATATTTTTACCCGAACATTAAAATTTCGGGTTTAAAAATTAATAATAATCCAATAATTAACATTAATATTCCACCAATTAAATATGACCATTTTGTATATTTAGAAGTTATGCCAGTTACTTTTAAAGTAATCATGGCTATTACAAAAACAATCAAATCATCAAGCATGAATATTAAAATATATAAAAAAATATATAAATAATACTGAAATTTAGACAAACCAGTTAAAGTTAAAATTTGTGTGTAAACTGCTGGTAATCCAGCTGAACAAATTAACTCTACTAAATTAACTGCAAAAGCTAATAATATTATTCCCACTAATGCAATTCCAAAACTTTTTTGAGTAGTGATTTGTTTTAATTTAGCAAATATTTTTTGCTTCTTTTCTCCGCCAGTCACCTGACATACTCCTGCTTTGTTTATAAAATATTCTTTCAGATTATGCCAGCTACATCCAAGTGCAACTATACCAATAATTATTCTAATCCAAAAAACAAAACCAAGAAATAATAACAGATCCAACCAAGCTGACATGAAAATAAAATATACAGCAGAAGAAGCGACAATAAATACACTACCCAAAATCCACATTCTTTTTCTGTCTTGCATACCAAGCAATAAAGTAATTAAAAATAACAATACCCACATGGCACACGGATTAAAACCATCTAATGCCCCAAAAATTATAGTTAAAATTGGCAAGGAAAAATTCTTTACTTCAATTTCACCAAATAATGGTAAATCTATTTTTTGAAAAGAATTATCATTATTCTCTTCTTGTCTACATTCATCTTGATTTAAAATATTATTATTTGTGGACGTAAGGCCAGATATATTGTTTGGATTATTAATTTCTTCAACCACATCTCGACAAACGCCAACCAAAGATTGCTTAAGTTCTTTTTCAATAGCGCTCCCTGTTGTTTCTTCACTATACCAACCAATAAAGTATTTTTCTCCAATTAAAGTAAACGGCACACCCTGAATATCTATATTTAATTTTTTACCAATATTAATTAATAAATTTAAACCTTCTTTGTCTGAACTAATATCAAAATCATATAATTCAACTTGTGAATTATTTTTAGCTAAATTTTCTAAAAATGGTTTTTCTTTAGCGCAATGCGGACAACCTTGTTGCCAAAAAAAATAAATATTAATCTTGTTTTGTTCTTGCGCTTTTGCCACGTTTAAAAGCAAAAAACAAGAAAAAAATAAAATTAATAAAAAATATACAATTTTTTTCATACAATTATATTTTTTAAATTAATTTAACCAGCATCATAATAACAATGCCGACGATAAATATTAAAAATGTTGTAATCGATCTTTTTATTTTTTCCTGCCTAATTATTTCGGGCATAAGATCAGAAGCAGCAATATAAATAAATCCACCAGCAGCAAAAGGCAATAAATAAGGAATTATTTGATAAAGTGGTTGGGCAATAAAATAACCAACCACACCACCCAAAACAACCGTTAAAGCAACTAAATAATTAATTAATAATGCTTTTTTCTTTTCAAAACCAGCATAAATTAAAACCCCAAAATCGCCAATTTCTTGTGGTATCTCATGCAAAGCAATAGCTAATGTTGTTACTACACCAAGTTTAACATCTATAAAAAAAAATACTGGCAATCACAAGTCCATCAATAAAATTGTGTAAAGCATCACCCACTAAATTCATATAACCAAAAGTATGAACTTTACATTCACCCTTATGGCAGTGTCGCCAATATAACACCTTTTCCATAAAAAAGAAAAAAATAAAAGCAATTAAAACAACTAAATATAAATTATCTGAATTAATTTTACTTGAAGCCTCGGGCAGTAAATGCAAAAAAGCACCACCCATTAAAGCTCCAGCTGATAGAGCCACTAAAAATAAAGCGATTTTATTAAGCAATTCTTTTTTTAAATATAAAAAAATAACTGCTACCCAAACACAAAAAGTAATTAAAAAAGTAGCAATTATAATATTTAATAAAATATTCATATTTTATTTGATAATTTTTATTGCCTTGCCTTCAATTATGGCTTGACTAATCTTTTTATATGCTGAAGTTAAAATTCTTTGCAAAGTGCTTTGTGAGGTGTTCATTTTTTTAGCACATTCTATTTGTTCTAATTCTTCAATATTTTTTAATCGCAAAGCCTCCACTTCTTCATGTGTTAATTCTACTTCTTCCAACATCATTATTGGAATACCTTGAGGTTTAAAATAAGTAATATTGGGATTAAATTTAATTCTTCTATTTAATTTTGGCCTAGACATATAACTATTTGTTTAATAATATTTTGAAATATTTTTTTATATTTTTCATCAATTTCTGTGACTGGTTTCATTTCAAGAGTTGCTTTAACAAAATCTTTATGATAAGGAATTTTGCCAATAATTTGAATGCTATTATCCTTAGCAAAATTTTCTATTTTTTTACAAAAATTATCTGATAAACTATACTTATTAATCACAATACCATATTTAATTTGAAAATGTTTGGCTAAATATAATACTCGTTTTAAATCATGCAAGGCGGAAGGAGTAGGTTCGGTAACAGCGACAATATAGTCAGTACCAACCAATGAAGCGATCACCGGACAGCCGATTCCAGCAGCCGAATCTATCAAAATAATCTCGGATTTTAATTTTTTAATAATTTCCTCGGAATGTTTTCTAACTTCAGCCACTACTTCACCAGAAGCTAATTCGCCTAATTTAAGCTCTCCCAAAATTAAATCTACGCCGTAATTATTACCAGTATAAATTGTGCCTATTTCTTTTTGACTTTCTGAAATAGCGCCATATGGACAAGACACAATGCAGGCCTTACAGCCAATGCAAATATCTTTGACAAAAACCGGATATTTATTTTTCACAAAAACAATCGCGTTCTGCTTGCAAACAGAAGCGCATTTGCCACATTTTACACATTTATCAAAATCCCACTTTGGGATAACTTGATAAATTGTAATAAATTTTTTCCTTTTAGCGGAAAGCAAGAGATGATCGTTGGGACATTCAACGTCTAAATCCAATAAAACGGTCTTTTTGCTTTTCGCAAACTCAACTGCGAGCGAAGTGGCGACCATTGATTTGCCCGTGCCGCCCTTTCCGCTGGTGACTGCAATTTTCATAATTATAACAAGTTAAATAATTAAAATAAATTTTTATTTCCCAACTAATAAAATTATATCAATAAGATAATCTAATTTTTATGTTGTTCACAAGCGTCTTTTATGCCCGCTTTCTTGAATTTATTGTTTTGCCAAAGTTGAAAAAATTCTTTCACATTATTAGCTCCATAAACATAAACATCAATTCCTAAATTTTGGCATAAATCAATCGCTCGTGGCCCAATATCCCGACACAATAAAATATTTGCTCCGTGTTTTTTCATTAACTCCGGTGGCAAACCAGCTCCACCCATATGTTCGCTGGTGTTATCTATAATTTCAACTATTTCACCTTTTTCATTAAGAAAAGTATAAGTAAAACAACGACCAAAATGATCGGCTATTTTAGCATCTAAGCCCTCTTTGTCATTTGTCGGTATAACTAATTTCATAATTAAAATAAATAAAAAATTAAAATGTATTTTCAATTTCCCAACGAATGAAATTAGATCTTTTGTCAGACTAATTTATTTTTTTGAGCTTTTTGTCTATAAACGCCCGCAAAACATCTTTGACAATTCCTTCGCCGGAATAAATTTCAATATTAAATTGATTTAAAACATCCAAAGCCCTTGGACCAACATTATTGGTTATTACTGCGTTAACATTATTTTCCGCCATTAATTGAGCGGCGGAAATTCCAGCTCCACTAGCTTGATCCGTAGTATCGTTTTTCAAAATTTCTATTTTGTCAACTTTGTTATCTTTTATTTCAACCATAATAAAACACGGACAACGACCAAAAGTTTCATCAATTTGTCCATCTATTTTTTCACTTGTTGAACTAATTGCAATTTTCATATTTTTATTTTTTAATTAATATATGATATGGCAAAATCGCTCTACAAATATTTACAAAATGCAGAGCGTTATTTGCTTATTTATTATTACTTTGAAAATCCTTTAAATACTCATTGACGTCCTGTAATTCAGCTTCTAAATCTGAAATATATGTTTTGATATTGATGGTTTCTTCATCTTTAGTAAGTTGACGATAACCAACACTGACGCCTCTGCCTAAACCTAAACCACGCTTTAAACCTTTACCTAATCCTCTACCAATTCCACGACTATAAGTTTGGCCTCTTTCGCAAGGACCTAAACCCCTACCTGTCATCGGCCCAATACCCTTAGGACCTGTTCCATTAAATGCAGGCATATAATTACCTTTTAATTACCCATCACAAAATTTACTTATTATAATGGATAAATTTTAATTTATTTGATACGACCTTTGCCTAAGGTTAGTGGATAAATGAATAAATATTCATAATTATCCACACCCTTATTATAATTATATACCCATAATTATATTTTGTCAATTTTGCATAGGTTTTTCTAAATTAAAAAAAAGCAAATAAAAAATACCTTTACAAAATGATATCTTTACTACCTGCTGTAGACTTCTAATAAAAAATAATTTTCGAAGCAGACATCGTGCTAGCTCGCTTTTTTAATCTATCTTCATCTTCAATCATCATAGCCCCACAACGACCGTCATATCTTTTATACATTTTTTTCATCATACCCTTTCTAACAAAAACATCATTAACACCCAAAAAATCAATTAAAAAACCAGCAATTAAAAGTGAAATTATAAATCCAATCACAATTATTAAAAAATTTTTTTTATAAGAAAAATCATATTTCTTAAACATACCAACGCCTAATAGTATCCCCAAAACAGCCAAAATAATCGCCCACCAAGGAAAACTAGCCACAATTTGATCATATCTATAGCCACGCATATAACCATTAGTCCTCAAAGAAAAAAAAGCAAAGTTGACTAAAAAAATAGTTACCACCAAAATACTAACCAAACCAACAACTGAAGCTACAGAACCAAATATAAAATACCACTTTGGCTTCATTTTTATTTGTCCAGATTTAATTCTCTCCATTATTTTTTCTTTAAGGTCTATTTCTTTATTTGACATATTTTTTTCATAAAAATTTTAGCTCGATTAATCCTGGTCCCGACTGTACCCAAGGGAAGCCTCAAAATATCGGCTATTTCATTATAGGATTTTTCTTCCAAAAAATATAAAGATAATGGTTCCCTGTACAAAATAGGTATTTTATCCAAACAGCTTCTTACTTTTTGAATCATCTCCTGCCGATCAAAATCGGGTTCCGTGCCACCTTCACTTCTAATATCAAAGCCTTCCGGCATTTCAACATGTTGCTTATTTTTTTTAATTTCATTAATTGCCTCATTGTGTACAATTCTATAAATCCAGGTCGAAAATTTCATCTCTGTTTTAAAACTTTTTAAATTTATAAAAGCCTTAATAAAAGAATTTTGCACAATATCAGCCGCCTTGTCACTATCTTTGGATAAAGAATTGGCATATCTAAACAATTTTTTCTGATATCTCAAAACTATTTCCGAAAACAATTCCTGGTCTTCTTTGGCGATATATTCAACCAATTGTTCGTCTGATAACTGCACAGTATTTTGCATATATAAATATTACCAATCTAAAAAATAAAAAGCAACAAACTCCGGCTTGAGATTACAAGCCGGGTTTGTTTTATTAATAATTATCTTGAATAACGCTCATATCCTTGAACTTGACCTTTGCCTTGACTGTGACCAGGCCCAGCTTTTTGCCCACCAACCCTTAAGCCCAATTCTTGTCTTATTTTGTTGGCCTCTTCATATTTTCCCTGCATAGCCAAATCGTGGGCTTCAGTAAATTTGGCAAAGTTTTCTTGGTTGACAACCTGGTTTACTCGCCCACCCTTGCCGGCCATCAATTCTTTCCAGGCGGAATAATCTCTGTTTTGAAAGGCACTGGTCATCAAGACGTGTCTTTCTTCTGAATAATTTGGCCCTTTTTGAGTATAATCTCCCTGATAGGCCAAAACCTGACTCGCGCCCAGAGCCCCGAACAAGACCGCGAATCCGAGGAACGAAGGCATTAATATTTTTTTATTAATTTTCATATATTTATATTATTTAGCTAATATATATTCTAATAATTAACGACCTTTCACTATTAATACAACTCAAAGGCGTCTTTTCTTTCATTTTTATATTTTATTCATAAATTAAAAATCCACCAGCATAAAGTTGATGAGTTTTTTAATTCTCCCAACCTCGGTCTAGTACTACCAGATTGGGGTCTTTTGGGGGTTCTTTGGGCGACTTGTACTGTGGTAAACAACGGGAACGGGTCGAGGTCTTTATATTAAAATTTTAACACAAATGGGACAAATGGGACAGTATAAAAAAGAGTGTCTAATTTAATATAATTCAAACAATAAAAAATCACTTCTTCTCGCTGGCTTTTAAAAACAGCGAGGCCGATATTATAAACAATGTGGCGAAAAATCCGCTAAGGACAAATACTCCGGGAACGCTGGGCGACCATGAGATAACGCTGGGGGGCCAAATAAAAAACGCAATCACAGGAACCAACATTTGAGCGAACGCTGTTATATACAACGCAATCGCCATTCCTTTCGGATTTAAGCGAGCGATAGAAACACCGCTAACGCCAATTAACAAGACTCCGCCATACAACAGATTAGCTGGGTTGTCTTCATTTCCGATAATACCAACAGCCCCGTTTATCCAAATAAGAAGCAAAGCTGTCGCTATTGCCACGCCCACCCCTGCTTTATAGGAAATATATCGCTGGATCTTCTTGAAATCAATTCGTAAGCAATGCCCGAGCCAAATAAGAAAACACCGACCATAATAAAATCGCCTAAGCTCCAATCCCAGCCACCGCCTTGACCTCCGTTAATAGTCGCGTTTGGGTTTATCAAAGTTAATACCAAAGGTATCAAAAGTATAATTCCCGTTCCGATCGCAAAATAAATTATTCTTTTGTTTTTCTTCTCCATATCTTTTTTCTAATTATCAATTTCCAAAAGCCGATTAAAGTTATTAAAAGTCCGATCCCTTGAGCGCCGGGGCTGTCGTCATATCCGCCGAATATGATTATAGAAACGCCTAATATTAACACGGGCAAAAATAAAAGCATTCTTCGCCATTTATGATCTTTTTCCTCTTGGTCTGATTGTATTTTTATTTCGTTCTTCATAAATTTATTCAGTAGTCATTCTAATCTCACCACATTTATCTTTATACTCGTTTATAATATCAAAAATATCATCTATTACAGGTTCTTGGGCTGTTATTTCTCTACCATCTTTAAAAACAGCTGTTACTTCTAAAGCATGGGTTTGCATAATAGATGCTATTTCACAATTTGCAATAGCCTGTTTTATCAAATTCCAATTAGAAATATTAGTAAAAGCGTATTCTTCGGCTTTTGCAATTAAATCTTCTACATCATGTTCTAATATTTTTTGCTGAACATCATCTGGAAATATTCTTTTAATATCTTTTGAATAATTAGACCCATCCCCTGGAGCTTCGTAAGAAAATTTATTCAAATCATAATATGATAATTCATTTGGATAATCTATTTTAGCCGGGCCAGACGAACCGCTTACTGTTTTTAATTCATTGTCTTCAATCACATATTCCCCACAATAAGCCCAAATGTATAATGGAAATAATTCTTGATCAGGTTTTAGGTTTTTAATCGTACAAAAACTATGACTGTCCTCCCTGTTTTTCCAGCTGAAATGTTTTTCAGTCAAAAGATAATTAGATATCGCTTTTTCAATTTTGTCATTGCTAAAATTATTTTCTATTAAATTTTTATCAATCTCATATCCGTAAGTCAGCCAAACTCTATCCTCTTCACCACCCAAACAACTTAAATGGATATCAGCTTGATGTTTGTCATTTTCCAGCCTAACTATAGTATTGCCCATCGCCCCTCCCTGTATATCAGACGCAAACTCCAAAGTTAGTTCATTATTCTCGCCGTCTAATGACCGCAAAATTCCATACTTAAGATCATACTCAACTACCTTGAGCGGATCATGTCGCCAAGTCACCAAGCCTTCTTGATAAAGTGAGTGATAAACATTTAACAATTCACGACGTTCAGCCGGAGTTGATATTTTTGTTACCAAATTATAGCTAGCTAGCTCTTCTATTTTCATTTGTGATATTTTAGCACCAAAGTTATTAATCCTAATCGGAAAATATATTAGTAAAAAAATAATCAGCAATGACAAAATAACATTTCTAAATCCCATTTTTCCGACTTGCTTATCTTTTTTATAATAAACCCATAAAAAAATTGATATTACCAAAAAGAAAAGCGTAAAATACAAAAGTGGGAAAAAGAAAAACCACGAATAATTATTTTCAAAATTTTCTAGAAAAATACTGCCAAAATTATTGTGAAATATGTTGCCAGACCGACCGCCACCCATCCACAAATCAGGGATGGAAATAAAAGTTGAAAATAAAAGCAACGTTCCCCCAACCAGCGCTACACTAAAAAATCGGGACAAATATTCACTGATAATTACTAAAACATTTTTCATAAATATATTTTTAAAATTTATAATTAATCATAATAATTCACGATGCCAGAATTTTTGCCTGACACAACTTCCATATTGCCTGTAACATATACATTTAATCTGCTCGTATTTATCGCGTTAATTGCCGCTTGCTCCGTTGTAAATTTATCCATTTCAATCCAGCAATCACCTGAATTTATTATTAAATTTTTAGCTGAACCAGTCAGATTGATTATACCACCTTCAGCTTCTAATTTTAACGTATTAGCAACTTCTATATTACCTTTTATATTATTAAATCTATGAGTAAGTTTTATTTCCAAATTATTAATTTCCAAATCTTCTAATATAATATTAGCGGCTTCATTCTCTATTTTTTCAATATCGGGCATTGTTATTTCTATTGTTAAACGCTTAGTGCCGGCTGCAAATGGTATTTTATCATTCTCCATCGTCCAAGTATTGGTATTATAATATGTCTCCAATTCCGATCTTTTGATATTTAAAGTATCGCCGACTTTGGCAAATTCTAATCCAATCTGGTCATACTCGCTGCCTATGACTTTAATATCAAAATATTCACCTTGCTTAATTATTATGTCGTCAAACTTAACGTAGCGTGGAATATAAATACTATCAAAATCTTTAATATCAATACTGACTTCTTGCATTTTTTCTTTGAGCTCAGTCTTTTTATTTTGAAATTCGGTATTCAGGTGACAAGACTGCAAGATAAAAATTCCCAAGCATAATATGAATAATAAAATTAATTTTAAAAATAATTTTAAATTAAAAATATTTTTCTTACTGGAAAACAGCATTAACCCCAATATTCCTACAAAAAACAATGGTATTGTAATAATGGCCAGCAAAGATAAAAGCGATAAATAATAGTTAAAAAATCCAACAACGTCTATTATCCTAAAATCAACCATTACGTGCTGAAGCCAAGAACATGAGGGATTAAAAAATAAAATCAAAAATATAATTACAGATGTCAATATTCCCAACGACCCCACGCCCAAAAATATTCCTCCAAATATTTTTCTCAAAGTTATGGTTATTTTTGAATTTGGATATTTCTTAAATTGCTCCGATATGCCTCTGATAACCAAACCAATCAACCCGCCAGCCAGACTTAAAACAACAAAAGGGAAAAACATATCTAAAAACATATAGAAGTCAAAAGGTGGTTTGTACAAATACAAATGACGTGAATATTCAACAAAATAAGCGACCAAGACAATAGCTATATTGTTAACCAAAGTGCCAATAAAAAGAATCGGCAAAAATTCATAACTTCTATTTTTATTTTGTAGCAATATAAACAAAATACCACTAACAAGTGGTATGAGTAGATATATAAGAATTACGGGGATGTAACCAAATACCATACCATCCAAACTGCGTGGCGATAACATAATAAGCAAGTTGATAATTACAGTGCCAATAAAAATAAAGGATATTTTTTTCATAATATATTTAAATTACCAATAAATCACATTTTCATTATCTGACCAAAAAACATTTTCATATCTGTTTTTAGATAGCCTGTTGTTTTGTTTAATAATTTCGCCTTTTTCTGGGTCAAAAATAAATAAAGTCCAATATTCGTTTACTGTATCATAATCAACTGATTTAATCTTTGCTTCAATCGCTATCCGACTACTATCAGGAGAAAAAACCACATGGTTAAAATCAAGCAATTTCATTTCTTTAAAATGAGTAATAAAATACCCATCATTTATAAAAGATAAATTAATCAGTCTTAAGCTTAAGTTCTGATTGTTGCAACTGTGATCTATTTCCATAACAGGTGGATTTTTATCACACTCACTTTCTAGAAAAACAACCTTTCTACCATCTTGCGATTTAGCAACTAATTTACCTTTAGTCGGTAATTCTACAGTTTTTCTGGTTTTAAAATTTAAATAATAATTAGTAAATGGACCATTATATAATTTACTATCTTGAGGCCATTGCCAAGCCGAGCCAATTAAAGTGTCTTTTGTTAAAGGTGTAAGTATTGGATCTATATAATTAGTATAAAAACCCAAGGAATCTTTAATCTCTCCATTTTTCGTGATTCTAGTCCGACCAACACCAAAATCAGCATCTTCTCCTATATGATTAAAAGAAAACATACCTTCATATTTATCAATATTGAAAATAGACGGCTCATTTAAACTTAAAATTTGTCCTGATAAATTGTTGATTTCATTATCAATATCATCAAGCTTATTTTGAGTATGACAATTGAAATACGGGGGTTGTGTCAAACAAGCATCACCGCGTTTAAACCAATAAATAAAAATAGCAACTATTGCTAATATTATTAGCGCTAAAACAATACAAATTTTTCTTTTCATGTTGTTTATTATACCTTATTTAAGAAAAAAAAACACCTGTTAAAACAGGTGTTTTTAAAATTCATTGGCCCAGAAGGGATTACTTTCGGCTTTGGATGGTTAATAATGATTAATAGTTTTACCTATTGAACCTGTCTTAAGCTACTACCATCCCATTCAATCACTGGTTCATCACCATATTTCGCCTTTATTTCTACTGAATGATTTTGCCAAGTTCCATATTCAATGGTCTTGTTTTTTGGCCCCTCAAAAGGAGCTATGGCAAAATAAACCGTTATTCTATAACTATCGGCTAGCATTTCCGCTGATTGACTATTCTTTTTTAGATCAGATGGACGGAAACCATGTTTGAAGCTTTCTCCCTGACCATAGACTTTCCCCATTGTATAGATGCCGCCGACATCTCTATCCTCGGCCGGATTAGCCGCCAGATCATCCCAACAAGTTGGATTAAAACAAACATCCATCATATAAGATTCTCCGCTGACATTCACAATTTTAAAAATCTGATTAGAATTAATATCAGAATTAGTTTTTGGAGTTTCCGTGCTAACTTCTTCTTTTAGAACTTCTGTTGGCTTTACTTCTTGCTTGATTTCTTCTTTAATTTCTTCTTCAATTTGTTTCATTATTTCCTCAACTTTTTCTCCGCTTTTAACGATATTATTTTCTTTCATCCACTCAGGCACTTCCTCCTCAGTCAACCCAGCCACACTAGCTTTAGTTTCACCCTTTTCATCAGTTTTAATGCTAATTCCCAATATTTTTTCGTCTTGAATGGCTGATCTGATTTGATCGGCAGCAAAATAGCCAGCACTAACTTTTTCCATCGCCTTTGACATATTTCCCGGCAAATTGGCAATTGTCAAAATACTAGCTGCTGGTTCAGTCACTGCTCTCGCCTTATTTACCATTTCCGATACCTTATTTTTATCTCCCAGAGCTATTCTGGCTTCATCATCCGCCACCTCCAAAACCAAATCCGCACCGCCTACCACTGTCGCTGTCGTTGCCAAAACCCCAGTAGCACCTCCGGTCAGCACTACCCCTCCCACAAACACCGTCACCTTGGCTCCGTTTTTAATTCTCATTGAATTTTGTTCGCAAGTTTCAAAGACATCTCCTTCCTCCCCATAAGCCTCTCGGGTAATTTGATCTTGAGTTTGGTTCAAAATTAAGTGAGCCATTTTGACATCAACTCCCAGGTGTTTAGCCAGGGTTCTTACAGTTTTACCAGCTGGAGCACTTTCAATTACTTTTTGAATTTCAACTGAAGTATAAGCAGAAGCACCTTTTACTAAATTAAATGCTGTTTTTTTATTAGCCATTTTGTCAGCTTCTTTTTCTAACTCCGCTACTTCGCCTTCCAGCGCTTTCCACCCATCAATAACAGCACTCATTTCAGTATTCCATTTATCATAATCTCCGTACTCTTTGGCTTTTTCTAAAACATTTTCAGTCCGATATCTAAGTAGAGTATATTCTTTTGAAACGGATAGGGTTTTTCTATAAACCGTCTGGTCTAAAGTTGGAGTTTTGTCTCCTTTTTTTAAGGCCAAAAAACCGACGACCATGACTATTATTACAGTAACAATTGCGATTGGCAAGATTTTTTTTATCGACATAGGCTATTTTATTAAAAATTAATAAGACATATTTATCCCTATAAAAATAGAAAAGTTCTGACAAAAATAAATATTAATATTTATTTAATCGACAATATAGTTTCTTTCAGCTTTGAAAGTTTCGATTAGGTTTTCTTGAAAATCTTTGATTAACACCGTTACCTCGACTCTAAGTTTACCCACTTTTTCAATAAATGTAGAAGTAAAAGCACATGTATTATCTCCACCAGCGCTCAACACTGTCCGAACTGTCTGTTCTTTATAAAGCACTTCTTCATTGTTTTCGTTAAGGTAAAATCTCCATTCACAAAAACCAAATTTTCCGTATTCATCCTCAAAATTATCAATCTTAGCCGACCACATTCGAGCTTGTCTGGCTTGGAACATTTCTTCCTCTGGGCTAATTATTATTACCTCAATTGGTTTTTTCTCTTTTTCTTCAACAGGGGCAATTTCGGCACTTTTCTCGCTAATGTTTATTTCTTGTTTTGTCGTTTGTTTTGGTTGTTTTAATTTAATAAACACTGTTCCCGAAATTATTAAAATTAACAAGACAAGGATTATCCATCTATTATTTTTCATTTTTTCATAATTTAATTATAAATTTGGCTATTTTTTAATTGTTTTCCTAGCCCAAGACATGTTTGCCCAGCGCCAATATTATTATGAGTTTACTTAAAAATTAAAAAATCCACCAGCATAAAGTTGATGAGTTTTTTAATTCTCGGGGACAGGGATTCGAACCCTGGACCCACTGGTTAACAGCCAGTTGCTCTACCACTGAGCTATCCCCGAATATATGGACAATAAAAAAAGAACGATTTTAATTAGACGAGCATAGCGCAACTGGCTGAACAGCCGCCAGAAGTGACATTAAGTCACTTCTTGACCTCCACCGCTGTCTGTCCCGCTCAAAGTTCTTGGTAACACTTAAATATCGTAGGACGAGAGCCGTAGGCGCTTCCTTGCCACCAATCTCTCACCGTTAATTTCGTCTCTAAACTTTGGGCGGGGAGCTATCCCCGAACAATTCCAATTTTAAATTTTAAAATAATTTTAAATATCTGAATTTTAAAAATTAATAAAAAACACATCCCAAATAGTGCAAACTTATTTTAACAAATATAAAAAATATGTAAAGAAATTATGAAAAATCCACGATATCTCTCGAGCCCAAGTAATCGAGACTCTGGATAAACTTATTATTAATAATCCAATAACTTGCGCATACCCACATGATCTTTAATGCGCTCTAAAGCTTTGGCTTCAATTTGACGAATACGTTCACGAGTTACCCCAAATTCTTGCCCGACTTCTTCTAAGGTGTGGAAAACTCCATCTTCTAAACCAAAACGCATTTCTAAAATTTTCTGCTCACGTGGTGTTAATTCAAATATAATATCTTTAATATGTCCTTTTAATAATTGCAAAGCCGTGGCTCTATCTGGTGAAATTGTTTTATAATCTTGCATAAAATCTACCAATTTAGAATCATCATCACCTTCATCACCAACCGAAGCTTCCAAAGAAATTGTTTCTTGAGAAATTTTAATGACGTGACGAATTTTTTCTACATCTTCACCCATTTCAGCTGCAATTTCTTCTGGTAATGGCTCACGACCCAAATCTTGAATCAAACGTCTTTGCACTTGCTGAAACTTATTAATAGTTTCGACCATGTGAACAGGAATTCTAATAGTCCTCGATTGATCAGCTAAAGATCTGGTAATAGCTTGACGAATCCACCAAGTGGCATAAGTAGAAAATTTATAACCCTTGCGATAATCAAATTTTTCTACTGCCCGGAAAAGACCGACATTGCCTTCTTGAATCAAATCTAATAAAGTTAAGCCGCCACGGCCAGCAAATTTTTTAGCAATAGAAACCACTAAACGTAAATTAGATTCAATAAGTTTTTTGGAGGCTTCTTTATCACCTCTTTCTTTTCTTTTAGCCAATTGCATTTCTTCTTCAGTATTTAATAAAGGTACTTTGCCAATTTCACGCAAATACATTTGAATCGAATCAGCAAAAATTTCTGTTAAATCGGCTCTTTTTTGATCACCCAAAAGACCCATGCCGCTCAAAATTTTCTTACGATCTTCGGTTTTGGTCAACAGACCCACTTCACCTTCCACCAACTGCACGCTAATTCTTTCCAAGCGCGCTAAAAATTTTTCATATTCTTCTAGATATTCTTCCACTTCGGGAAAAGCCATAATTAATTCTTGTTCAGTAATAAACCCGCGGGCTTTGCCTTTAAGAAATAAATTATCAACAGCCTTTTGATTGGGTAAAATTTTCTCAGCAATTTTTACTTTTTTATTCCTAATCCCGAATGTTCGAAACTTTTTATTTTTCTGTCCAGCAATTTGTTTTTTATTTTTAAGAACCTTGCTGGCTTTATTTTTTTTAACAACCTTAAAAACCTTGGCTTTTTTGATGGGCTTAGTTTTAAAAACTTTTTTAGGTTTAGCTTTCTTACGTAAAACTTTCTTGTTTTTTAAAGTTTTTTTAATATGTTTAATAATGGCCACTTTTTTGTGTGATTTGGATTTTTTACTGAATTGTCTGAGTTTCTTGGGGATTTTTTTAGCCATAAAAATAGAATTATATATTATGGAAAATATTTTATCAATTACATATTACAAATTACAGGATACTAATTGTTTATTTCCCGAGATAATTCCGAAAACTCTTGCATTAAGGAATCGGCCAATTCTCTTTGGCTCTCTCTTTCTGCTATACGTAATTCCGCTTCAATTTCTTTCAAACGCTTAGAAATCTTTTCTTTTTTTAAATAATTGACTGCATCAGTAAACTCTTTATTTATCTCTTTGGGCGTTAAAACACTAAATTCTGTCTCGTAAAACAGTTTTAAACTTTCTAAGACAAAAATTAAAGCCTTTTTATCAGCAGTCTTAAGGATATTTTCAAATTCTTGAATAGCAAATGAATTATTTTTAGTATAACAGAAAATTAGCTCTTTGTAAAACTCTTCATAATCTTTATAAAGCATCTCTGGTAATAATTTATTAATAGCTTGAATTAAATATTCGCCCTGGCCCAAAATTATGGCTAAAAACCTTTCAGTCATTATTTTTTCTTTATTAATTTGGACTGCTTGAGTTGGGCTTTTGGCGCTCATGGTAGATTGAGTGCTGGTTTTTAAAACATTTTTTTGCATAACTTCTTTTAAAGTTGCTTCGGTCACATTTATTTTATTGGCTAAAATTTTTAAATAATGTTCTTTATCAATCGGATTAGTTAACTTGTTTATCCAAGGCAAAATTTTCCCGGCCACAATTTTTTTGGCATCGATGAGAGACAAATTTTTCTGAGACAAATTAAGATAAAGCAAATAATCCATAAAATTAATAAACTTGTGGCTGACTTCAACCCAAACCGTAGGATTTTTTTTAACTAATTCATCTGGATCTTTAAAACTTTTCGGCAAAATTATGACTTTAACATTTAAGCCTTCGGCCCAAATTAAATCCACGCCACGCTCGGCGGCTTTAATGCCAGCAGAATCGGCGTCAAAACAAAGAGCTAAATTTTCTGTATGTCTTTTAAGAATTTTTAATTGATCAATAGTGAGTGAAGTGCCAGAAGAAGCCACCACATTTTTTACGCCGGCAATATGGGAAGCAATAACATCCATATTACCTTCAACTAAAATTACATAGCCGCGCTCACGAATGGCCTGCTTGGCTTTATCTAAACCATAAAGCACTTGCGATTTGTTATAGATTAAAGTTTGTGGAGTATTAATATATTTAGCGCTTTCTTCTTTGTTCATAGCTCTGGCGGTAAAACCAACCACGTTTTGATGATAATCTAAAATCGGAAACATAATTCTATTTCTAAAACGATCATAATAGTTTAAGCCGCCGGCATTATTATTTTTTTCAACCACGAGGCCAGATTGCATAATTTCTGAATCGGTAAAACCTTTGGTTTTTAAAAATTTGGAGAGAACGTCCCAAGATTCTGGGGCATAACCAATTTGAAAATCTTTTAAAATATTATCTGGCAAGCCACGCTCGGTTTTTAAATAACTTAAAGCCGGATAGCCAATGGGCGAGTTGAATTGAGTTTGATAAAATTCCACAGCGATTTCGTGTAAATCATAAAGCCGAGTTTTTAAATTTTCAAAAGTGGGATTATAGTTTTGTTTAATAAGTTTAACACCAGCTTTTTCTGCTAAAATTTTTAAAGCTTCTGGAAATTCTAGATTTTCTATTTTTTGTAAAAATGTAAAAATATCGCCACCTTCACCACAACCAAAACATTTGAAAAATTGCTTTTCGCGCGAGACCATGAAAGAAGGAGTTTTTTCATTATGAAAAGGGCATAGACCTTTAAGGTTTATACCTGATTGTTTAAGTGGCGTATATTCTTGAATTAAATCAACAATATCCAGTTTGGATTTTATTTCTTCTGGTTGGGTCATGAATTTCGAGTTGCCTGGTGGGCCCTGTAGGGACAGGTTTCAAACCTGTCCCTACGAACACAAAACAAATTTTATCTATCTTAATTTATACCACCAAAAAAGAAATTTATCCAGCATTAACTTTTTGCCTGTTTTGACTTTAATCAAAACAAAAAATAAAGCAAAAAGTTAGTGCTGGAAATAAAAAGCCCCGTGGGTTTGATGACCACACGGGGACAAATTGTTATATTACAACGGAAGTTCGATTTGAACACCGTCCCTTTTTCCGTCGACTTCTGGCTTCGTCAACATCACATCAACAAAACCTTCTCTTCTGTATGTCAAAACATCCAATAATAAATCTTCAGCGAACCGCCGAAAATTCATTAGACTAATGTTATATGTTAACATAAGTCTTTTTTGCTCGTCATCCTCGACGAACCAAGCAATTATCTTTTTTTGGAACCAATTTAAGTTCTTTACTTTCTCCACGATGTTCCTCCTTTAAAATTATTTTGTCAACCACTTAAAAATATAAAAATATGTTATCGCACCTACTGCGATTGCGAACCCGATAACTAATACGGCTGTAACGATGTCAGAAAATTTTTTATCTCGCCGTAAAATTTCTGTTCGGCCTGGCAAGCCCAATTCGACACATTCGTGACAACGGCCGTCGTCATGGTTTTTAACATATCACACTTTGCCGCAATGAATGCATGGCTCTTTTTTTCATCACCTATCGCATCCATGGTGTTAAAAAACATTTCTGATAATTGATTAACAAATTCCTCCTTAATATTTTTTATTGTTATTTAAAAATTCCTGCTTAATGTTCTCCAAGAGAAGAAAATTCTTCATAGGAATTTTCGAGGCCCTAAAGGGTCCAGAAAAAACCTAACAAAGAATCCCCATGCTCGTCGTCTCTCGGAGGACGCTAAACAGGAACAAAAGTTTGGCTAAATTTTACACTCTTCTCGTAATAAAACATATTATCACGAGTAAAAATTTTTGTCAATAGCCAAATCATTTTAACATTTTAGCATTTTAACATAAGAACATAAAAACACAGAAAAAAGGGCATTTAATGTTAAAATGTTAATATGCTAAAATGCTCCTATGACAAGCCCCTTGACAGCATTTTTTATAACCTATATAATAAAACCACAGTAAATAAATTTTAGGAATGATCCCAAAAGATAACCAAATTATCTAAGTGGATATCGCTCAAAATATTGGCAAATTTATGTAAAACTTAACTGCCAAAAGTTCCTTAAATTCTCTTAAGCAAAAGCAGTAATATTTATTTTATATAGATGTTGCTGTTTTTTCTTAACTATGCTATTATTAGCTAGCTCTTTAACAATTAAAATGTGGTAGGAAATCATTTTTGCTAATTTAATAAAATTAGCACAACAAATATTTTTTAAAATATTTATATATATATTTGAAAGTTTTACTTTCAACTATTTTTTTGAGAGTTTTGACCCCGCATCTTGCGGGGTGAACGCTGATATTTCGCATCTTGCGAAACAGCGAAAATTTTCAATCTATTTTTTTTGAGAGTTTGATCCTAGCTCAGGATGAACGCTGGCGACGTGATTAAGGCATGCAAGTCGAACGGTCCCGCAGCAATGCGGGATAGTGGCAGACGGGTGAGTAACACATTGGAACCTACCTCCGAGACGGGTATAGCCGCGCGAAAGCGTGGATAATTCCCGATGGTCCCCGGTTGCGCAAGCAATCGTGGTAAAGTCGCAAGACACTCGGAGAGGGGCCTATGTTCTATCAGCTTGTTGGTGAGGTAATGGCTCACCAAGGCAATGACGGATAGCGGGTGTGAGAGCACGACCCGCCTCACGGGGACTGAGACACTGCCCCGACTCCTACGGGAGGCTGCAGTCATGAATATTCCTCAATGGCCGAAAGGCTGAAGGAGCGACGTCGCGTGATTGATGAAGTCCTTCGGGATGTAAAGATCTTTTCTTAGGGACGAATTTTGACGGTACCTAAGGAATAAGAGGTTGCTAACTCTGTGCCAGCAGCAGCGGTAATACAGAGACCTCAAGCGTTATCCGGATTTATTGGGCGTAAAGCGTCCGCAGGTGGTTTGTTAAGTTTCGTTTCAAATCCAAGTGCTTAACATTTGGACCGGACGGAAAACTAACAAGCTAGAGGACGGGAGAGGCAAGCGGAATGGCCGGTGTAGGGGTAAAATCCGTTAATATCGGCTAGAACACCAAAGGCGAAGGCAGCTTGCTAGAACGTTCCTGACACTAATGGACGAAAGCGTGGGTAGCGAACAGGATTAGATACCCTGGTAGTCCACGCCGTAAACGATGGTTACTAGTCATTGGTAGTATCGACCCTATCAGTGACGCTTCTAAAATAGCTAACGCGTTAAGTAACCCGCCTGGGTAGTACGGCCGCAAGGCTAAAACTCAAAGGAATAGACGGGGACCCGCACAAGCGGTGGAGCATGTGGTTTAATTCGATGATAAGCGAGGAACCTCACCAAGGCTTGACATTATGCCTATGTTTTTCTGGAAACAGGAAAACTTAGTGGCATGACAGGTGCTGCATGGTTGTCGTCAGCATGTGCTGTGAAGTGCACCCTTAACTGGGGTAACATGCGCAACCCTCATCTGGTGTTAAATGTACACCCGAAACTGCCCCCTCACTAACTTTTGATAATTAATCGAAAGTTGTTGAGGGGGAGGAAGGAGAGGATGACGTCAAATCAGCATGGCTCTTACACCTTGGGCTACACGCGTGATACAATGGGAAGGAACAATGGGTCGCTAAGCGGTAACGCGGAGCCAATCCCAACAAAACTTCCCTCAGTTCGGATTGAGGGCTGCAACTCGCCCTCATGAAGCCGGAATCGCTAGTAAACGCGTATCAGCCATGGCGCGTTGAATACGTTCTCGGGTCTTGTACTCACTGCCCGTCAAGTCAAGGAAGTTGGCAATGCCTGAACATCGGTTGTACCGGTGTAGGGCAGGGCTAATAACAGGGACTAAGTCGTAACAAGGCATCCGTAGCGGAAGCTGTGGATGGATTTTCTCCTTTTATGGAGTCATGTTCCAATGTAATGTTGGAACAAACCACCTCTTTGATGCAAATCAAAGAATGTCGTATCCCGATTTATCGGGATGGTGGCTCTTTTCCTACCACATTTTAATTGTGAAATAAAAATCTTGAATATTTTTCTAATTAAATAAGACTTCTCGAATAACAAAAAATCTCCTTATAGGGAGATTTTTTGGTGCGCTTTTTGGGAAAAAACTGTTATTCTTTCCTGTTATTTTATCATCTTTTGCAACTAATTCATCATGACCGACGTTTACATTTCCAATGTCTATTACATAGGCACCTTACCAGTCTATATTTTCTCTATTATGCAGAATCCATCGAAAAATTCCCATGCTGGTTGTGCAACGTTATTTAATCCTCCAAAAGAATCATAATATTTTGTCAGTCTAACATTACTTTCATTCACGAAATACTCCTCTGATATCTTTCTTAATTTGTATCCCCGCGCCCGAAGTACTTCTTGAACATCTGAGTTTACAGCAAATCTATTGCTATCAAAAACCAGTGATAATTCTGGATCAGCTGATAATCTATCAAGCATATGCAACATCATTTCATTAGAGAATTGATAAGTAAAATTTTGATATTGTGGGTTTACATATTGCCTATCAATCAAAACTGCCAATCTTGCCTGATCTTCTCCCGTAAGCTTCACCTTAGATAACTCAATAAAACTTCTACTTAATCTATTTTTCTCGCCATTTCTCATCTCATAAATATCTATCATTTCATTAGAGCCATCTAATAAACGAGAGTAGGCAGCATGATTAAGACCTGTTACTTCTGTCAACCTCTGGCAGCTTTGAGTCATCTCGGGTGCTTTTGCAAGATCGTTGAAATTAACTGTGGATTCTGTTTCGAAAACTATTTGTCCTGACGCATTTTCCTCCGCCATTGCGCCTTTTAATTTACCAAAATCTAGCAAAACCTCTTCTTCAAGTGCTCTAGTATTTACATCTGTTGATCTGCTATCAGGGTCTAGTATTTTTAATCGTTTCAAAGCTCCCGAGAACTCGCCAATATGTTTTTCAATTTCTTTTAGATAGTTTCTTCTGGCTTCATATCTTTTTTCACTAATTGTTCCTAATCTATACAAAGCTTTTAGGCTGTCTGATACTGCTTCGTATGTTCCGAGAATCTTGCCCAATTTCCCCTTTTCTTCCTTTGGTGTTTCTGGATTTTTAAGAGCTTCTTGGGCATTACGGATAAACTTCTCAACTGAACGATACATCATTAGAATATCTTTTCGCATTAATCCTTCAGGAGTCATCAAATATTTTTTATATATAGCAAATTGTTCAGCTCTTGACCCATTAGTTTCTTCTCTCTCAATTGCTGCCTCTAGTTCTTTTACTTTTGTTATAAAAAGTTCTTGAAGATGTACTGAAAGATCTGTATGTAAAATATCTCTAATTCTATTGAGGCGGCTTAATGTAGCTTCCTCTACTGTAATTACATCGCCACTTACTCTTAATCTTCGTCTTGGTGATAAATCAAGCCAAATCTTCATCACTCTTTCTCTTGCATCATCTGGCATACCTTCAAAGATTCGATCAAACTGATGAGATGAAAGTTCTGCTCTCTTTTGCGCATAAACTTTGGGATTACGTTCTAAATTTAATTCAAGTGACTGTCTAATGGCGCCCATTAAAATATCGAAATCTTGTCCTTTGTTGGAATATTTCTGTCCAAAAACTCCAACAGAACGACATGCGATCTCAAGTATATCATCAAACTCTTTCTCTTTACCCGCAAGCTCAATTAATTTATTCTTTTTTGCGTCCAATTCTTCGTCTTGTAATCCAGAGTAAACCACTGGAATTGCAAGATCAATCATCATGCTTGTCATTGCCTCATTAGCCTCTTGGAAATTATTTGTTTGAAGTAATGGACCGTACCAATCTACATTTTGCGCAACTCTTGCTATTTCTGCAGTTATACCATATTTCAAAGCTATTCTATCTAGTTCTGTTGCTTTTCCTGAAACTGAAAATATTTTAACTAATACTTCTTCAGGAATCGCTTCACTTAACATTCTATTGTTAAATTGCGCCAATCGGTTTTGTGCATCCCTTATATTTCTAAAATAAACATCTGAGAGAAATTTTCTTGCGTGGTTATAAAGTCCTGCATCTGCTCTTAAAGCAACAAACAATTTAAAATTATTTTCTTGCATTAAATCTTCTTTTACTATTGAAGCTCTAGCTTCTCTCAATTTATCTTCAATGTCTGGAATTTGTGCCAACTTTACATAATACTGGGAAATGTTAGGGTTATAAGCAAAAGAAAAATTATCTCGTAAAATATCTAACGTTTGTAATATAACTTCCTTGTTAGGGGATTCTAAAAGACTTCGCAATTGTGGCGCATGTTGTAGGCGAAATTTATAGTTGTAACTTTCCAATCGAGCAATTGTATCTTCATTATCTTGAATAAATTCTAAATTTCGAATTGAATTAATATTACACTCATCTGAATCTTGATCTTTATATTTATCATGAATCTGCTTCAAACCCGCTAATTGTTCTTTTGTATATCCACCTGCAATAATAAATGCTAACTGATCACTATCTCTAACATTAAACTTGTATTCCATTACTTCACCTAAAGTAGTAACAATTGCAGGCAACCTATCAATAAATGCTTCAAGCTGTAATAGATATGGTATGTCCCACACATTGAAAACATACTGTTCAGCCACCTTAGAACCTTCCAAATAAATTTCTTCACTCGACAAAATTTGATTAACAGTAGAGAAAAGAATAGGTAACTTTTGGGCATATGGAATTAATTGTGAAATATATGTGATATCTTCAATTCCGAACTGATATCCATGATTACATAACATATCTAAAAGATCATTAAACCCTTCTTTATTTGCTGCGAGTTGGAGTAACGGCATTAAGTCCTTGCTTTTAAAACTATATCTATATTTCTTTTCCAATTCTCCAATAAAATCAGGAAAATCACTAGGCGCACGCACAATAGTATCAATATCACGTATTTCGAGCCGATAATAACCAAAATCTGTCTTAAGCCTATTAAAAACCCCCTGCGTTTGCTTAGAAAACAACTTTCTTCTCAAATTATCATTTTGTACTAATCTATCAAGCATTTCTTGTTGTTCTGTACTTCTCAAAAAAGAAAAATCAAGAGAAAAACTAAATTGGCCTACCAACTTTACAATTAAGTCTCGACGAGCAGAATCTAAATCCAAGATCGATCTCACATCAGAGAGAGCTAATCCGTGTGGTCGAACTTTCTTTATATAATCCACATTTTCAGGGTTAAATAACTTTTGTTGCAACCCCTTATCATCATATAATGCGAGTAAGTTGCTTGTTTCAGAGTGACTTGCTACCCACTTAAATTCTTTAGTTAATCGAATAGCAAGACTTTTTAATTCTGGAGATTTTAACTTAGTAATAGCACTAGGATCGTTTGCAATCGCTTCTAAAGTCTCTGCGCTTGGTAAACTAAAATAATCAAACAATTTGCAACCCATATCGCGTAAAGCATTAATAGTTTGTACCATATTTGGATTATTGCCCAGTCGGATATAATACTCTGGGTTATGTAGATTTATTTGACCACCGAGTGCCTTTATAACTTTAGTTGTAGCATCCTGAACTAGACCAGCACGGACTGTTGGGTTATTAAACACCTCTGCTAATATGCTCGAACCCTGAAAGTAAATGTCATCTTTACTAGGTCTATATCCGGCCCTAGATTCAAGAGCTTCCACAAACTTTGGAAATTCCTCATTAGTAAATGCTTCCATGACGCGAGCATCTGAAGTAACAGCGGAAAGAGTATTCAAATCAAGATTGTATTCCTGGCCATCTTGATTACTTCCCCGTAAGCATTTCAATACAACTATTGCCTCTTCTCCCCTTGCCAAGCCTTCTCCAAACATTTTATCAAGACTTGAAAGTTCCTCCACAATTAAGGGATAACCTCTTAACTCTCCCAATAATCTAACAAATTCTCGTCTTGGAGCATCATTTAAAAATGCTTTTACTTTGGGTTGAGCTAATATTTCTTGTAAATATTGCACTACTTCTCGTCTTACTTCTTGCGGTTTAGATGTGGCCTCGTAGCTATCAAATAGTTTCCTTAATGATGGGTGACTAAATAAATAATAATATCTATCTGTAGATTCTAAAGAAACACCAGAACGATATAGTTCAACTACCGGTTTCAGCAAACCAGCTTGATCCAGAGCTATGATATTTTCAAAGACAGGTATTCTTTCTCTATAACTTGAATCTGAACCGCCTAGATTATTTAAATATGCAACAAATTCTAAATAATCTGGATTATTCATAATTGTCTGAAGTTGGCCAATTTCTGCAACTCCTACTCTCATATTTAATGCAGCAGCCAATGTATTTACTCTTTTTATTACTTCAAGTGGAAATACTGTTTTTGGATCAGGATTTTGCGCGAGTTTAGCTAGAAATTCTATTTGCCCAACCTCAACAGTTTTGCCATATGAACCATCGTTTGCAAACCAATCACTACCCCATCTAGAAATATCTTGCGCAAGTTCCAGTGCTTCTTTTGCATGAGGTGCTGTAAAAAATTTACCCAATTGTCTCATCTCATCGGGAGACTTTAACATAAAGTCACTAAACTCGAAACCAATTTTTCGCAATCCTTCAGCCAATTCTCTGGGGTTATTATCAACAGAGACTAAGTCTTTCATTAACCTGACATGCTCCCTTCCAAGGCGCAAAGGTACACTTCTTGTTAAAGTTAGACCTGCGTACTTACTATCTGTATTTTCGTAAAAATCGTCTACTTCACCATTCCATCCTTTTGCTTTCCAATCTTCGATAACTTTCTTTTTTTGCTCATCAGATAATCCAATTGGGACATTAACATCCTTACTTTCCCTTTCATAAACAGTTGACTCCAAATAATCAGCTAATTCTTGAAAACGATCTAAATTTCTCATTCCTTCAATACGAGCTTGCATAAATAAAGTTTGTCTGTGGATTTTATCCATTATTAAGCGAGGTGTTATTGGTCGTTCTTCTTCTTGAAGATGAGGGTTTTTTCTATTTGCAGCTGCTTTTTCTATTTTACTCCATACATTTTGATCTAGTAAGGTTTTTATCCCCTGACTTTCTATTATCGTTACTTTTTTAACAGGTAACACTTCCCTTAGTTTTTGTTCACATATATTCATAGATTTATACTTCTTTATTTTTTAAAAATTTAATTTTGTATAGATTCTCAACAAAATCAGCCCCAGAGTAATTCACCAAGAAAAAATTGCCATTCAACATCAGCTAATGCTCCAGTTGCAACACAGATAACTCCAGAATTTAGGATAATTACAACAAAAAACACGAGAACTTGAAGTGATCAATTTTTTCAATAATATCTCAATTTTATTATACATTTTTTTATTGATTTTTAGAAGGTCAACTTTTTTTAAAATAAGTTTTGATTTGGTTTAATAAATGCACCAAAAAATCTCCCTCAAGGGAGATTTTTTGGTGCGCGTACATGGGCTCGAACCATGGACCTCGACATTATCAGTGTCGCGCTCTAACCAGCTGAGCTATACGCGCTAAATAAATTTTGGTGGGCGACACAGGAATTGAACCTGTGACCTTTACAATGTCAATGTAACGCTCTAACCAACTGAGCTAGCCGCCCATAATTATTTGGTCAAATTTTACTGCCCATTTATTTTTTATTATAAACATTTTTAAAAATTTTGGCAAGGATAAATAAATTAGCCAAACAATTTAAAAAATGCTAGACTAAAATTATAATTTTATGCCTGAAGAAAGACTTATCTCCAACATTGCTAGAGATGAAGATCAAAAAATTGATCTAACTTTACGTCCGCAAAATTTAGATGATTTTATTGGTCAAAACAAGATTAAGCAAGGTTTAAAAATTTTCATGCAAGCTGCTAAAAATCGTGGCGAAGCTTTAGAACATACTTTATTATACGGCTCACCAGGACTCGGCAAAACCACTCTGGCTCATATTATTGCCAAAGAAATGAACGCCAACATCCGAGTAACTTCTGGTCCGGCCATTGAAAGAGCTGGTGACTTGGCAGCAATCTTAACTAACTTAGAAGCTAATAATATTTTATTTATTGATGAAATTCACCGTTTAAATAAAACTATTGAAGAAGTCCTCTACCCAGCTATGGAAGATTATGCTCTAGATTTAATTATTGGCAAAGGACCCTCAGCTCGAACTTTAAGAATTGATTTGCCCAAATTTACTCTCATTGGCGCCACCACCCGTTTAAGTTTGCTGTCTTCACCGCTCCGCGATCGCTTTGGCACCACCTATCGTTTGGATTATTACAATTTTGAAGAAATGGGTCAAATTATTAGTCGCTCAGCTAAAATTTTAAATTGCCAAATAGATTCAACCTCAGCCGAAAAAATTGCTACGCGTAGTCGTAAAACTCCTCGCATTGCTAATCGTCTCTTAAAAAGAGTTAGAGATTTTGCTGAAGTCAAACAAAATGGTATAATTGATGAGAATACTTGTGAAGAAACATTTAAAATGCTAATGGTTGATGAATTGGGTCTGGACGAAATTGATCGTGAAATTTTAAAAATTATTATCGAAAAATTTAATGGCGGTCCAGTTGGTTTAAATACTATTGCTGCTTCCACTGGCGAAGAAATGTCTACTATTGAAGATATTTATGAACCTTTTCTAATGCAACTCGGTTTTTTAGACAGAACCCCGAGAGGAAGAAGTGTCACAGATTTGGGCAAAAAACACTTAGGATACACAAAATAAAAATCCGAAATCCTAAATTTGAAATTCGAAACAAATTCGAATATTTAATATTTAAATATTAAAAAATAAAATTTTATAATTTTGAATTTATAATTTAATTATTTTTCGAATTTCGATATTCGAATTTCGAATTTAAATCCAATGTCTTTCCCTTTAATTATTATTTTAATTTTTTATTTAATTGTTACTTTATGTTTTTTAGTTTTTACTTTTTTTAATCTCTATCATGCCTGGCGTTTCGGTATGAATAGTTTTACTAATTTTTTTACCATTTTTTTATATGTTTTCAGTTTAATTATTCTGTTTATCTGGAGTTTAAGTTTCTTAACTGCCTTTGATTGGTCCACGGCCATAAACTTTTTTTAATAAAATTTTTAATTTCTAATTTAGAATTTATTTGAAATTTATTATTTGGATTTTGGAATTTATTTTTCCGCTTTTAGCGGATCCGCTAAAAGCGGAAAAATCTTATGCCCTACCCTACCCTTTTCCCAGGTCAAGAACCAGATGAAAAAATAATCCTCGTACTCCGTAGGCACGCTTGGCATCTTTTTAAGATGATTTTTATCTATGCTGTTTTATTAATTTTGCCTTTCTTGTTACATTACATATTAATCATAGACACTGAAGCATTGGCCACAGCACTTGGTTTGCTATTTTATAAAATGTTTTTAAGTTTATATTATTTTGCTTTAATCACATTTTTCTATCGCTCTTGGATAGATTATTATTTAGATATTTGGGTGATTACTTCTGAGCGTATTGTCAACATAGAACAACAAGGACTTTTTTCTCGTGAAATTTCTTCTTTCAGACTTTTTCGTATCCAAGACGTTTCAGCTGATGTTAAAGGTTTATTATCAACTTTTTTTCATTTTGGTGATGTGCATGTACAGACAGCCGGCGCCGAATCCAATTTTATTTTTAAACAAGTGCCAGATCCCTATCGGGTTACTAAACAAATTATGGAATTGGTGGATTGGAAAAAAAAGCATATGTCAGAACAAGAAATAACTACTGAAGGGATAGAATAAAAAATCATAATTCGTAAACCGTAATCTGTAATCTGTAAAAGGAATATATAATTAATTTTGAAGTCTTATTACGAGTTACAAATTACCAGTTACGAGTTACTTTTATCTTATGCTAACTTCTCTATTTAATTACCACCTACCCCAAGATTTGATTGCTCAGACCCCTATTACTCCCCGCGATCATTCGCGGCTTTTTGTTTATGACAGAAAAAATAATAAAATTAAACATGATTTTTTTTATAATTTAAATAAATATTTAAAAACTGGCGATTGTTTGGTTTTTAATAATAGCCAAGTTTTTCCAGCCAGATTAATTATGCAAAAAAAGACTGGGGGCAAAGTGGAAGTGTTTTTATTACGGGATTTGGGCAAGGGAAAATGGGAATGTTTGATTAGAGGAAAAGTAAAATTGAATTATGAATTAAAAATTATGAATTATGGGAAAAAATCAATCACTTCTGTAAATTTTTTGGGAAAAATTTTAAAAAAAACAGAAAATGGTAACTGGATAATAAAATTTAACATCACAGGTAAAAATTTTTTAAATTTCCTAGATAAACATGCTGCCACTCCCCTGCCTCCATATATTAAAACTGCTGACTCTAAAAAAATAAGACAACAATACCAAACTGTATATGCCAAAATCTCTGGCTCTGCAGCTGCCCCAACCGCTGGCTTGCATTTTACTAAAAAACTTTTGACTACTCTGGAAAAAACTGGCATAAGAACAGAATTTATAACTCTGCATGTCGGGCTGGGCACTTTCCGACCAGTCAAAACTAAAAATATTGAAGAACATCAGATGCATGCTGAATATGCTTGCCTAGATCATGCCACAGCCAAGCATTTAAACGAAGTTAAAAAATCTGGTGGTAGAATTATTGCTGTAGGCACCACCACTGCCAGAGTCTTGGAAACCGCCACCAATAACCTGGGTAAAATTAAACCACTTAATGATTTTATCAATCCTTTTTTTTATCCAAGTTATAAATTTAAATGCCTTGATGGCCTAATCAGCAATTTTCATTTACCAGAATCTACTTTGATAATGCTCTTGGCAGCATTTTTGTCTAACAATAAAACAAAAACTTGGGGTATTAAAAAAATTCAAGAACTTTACAAGGAAGCTATCCAGAAAAAGTATCGTTTTTATTCTTTTGGCGATGCCATGCTGATATTATGAACTTCAAAAATTATCCCCAACCATGTTTTAGGAACACACATTTGGCGGTTAATTAATTATGAAAAATATTAAATTCTT
>ENA-UOWO01000484-UOWO01000484.1-activated-sludge-metagenome-genome-assembly--contig:-NODE-484-length-57534-cov-7.549957_pt1 | contig 57534 bp, 44 predicted proteins | sample MGYA00238148_ERZ761564 | MGnify/ENA primary metagenome ERZ761564 (study PRJEB28885, sample SAMN05720194) | activated sludge metagenome | isolation source: Anaerobic digester | place: USA...
CGTCGAAATCGACCTGGTGGCCATCGAACTCGGGGCCGTCGACACAGGCGAACTTCATTTTGCCTCCGACCGTGACGCGGCAGCCGCCACACATCCCGGTGCCGTCCACCATGAGGGGATTGAGGCTGACGTAGGTCTTGATGCTGAACGGCTTCGTCACGTTCGCGCACACCTTCATCATCGGGATGGGGCCGACGGCGTAGACGCAGCCGATCTTCACCCCCGTGTCGATGATCTGCTTGAGCCTGTCGGAAACGAATCCCTTCATCCCCGCGGAACCGTCGTCGGTGGTGATATAGTATTCATTACATATTTCACGCATTTCGCGCTCGAGGATGACCAGATCCTTGTTGCGGGCGCCGACGATCCCGATCACGTGGTTCCCGGCATCGCGCAGGGCTTTGGCGATCGGATAGATCTCGGCGGTGCCGACGCCGCCACCGATGCAGACGACGGTTCCGAACTTCTCGATATGGGTGGGTTCACCGAGGGGGCCGACGAGATCGGTGATCGATTCGCCGACATTCTTTGAGGTCAGCAGCTTCGTCGTCTTGCCAACCGCCTGGACGTACAGCGTCACGGAGCCTTTGGCGGGATCGGAATCGGCGATGGTGATGGGAATGCGCTCTCCGCCTTCGGCGACGCGCAACATGACGAAGTTGCCGGCTTTCCGCTTCTTCGCGATGAGCGGGGCATCGAACACGAGGCGGGAAATACCCGCCGCCAGCTGTTCCTTCTCGAGGATCTTGTACACGTAAGACTCCTTCCCTAGGTTGGCCGTCTCCGCGGATTACGGGGATCGTCCAGATTTTTCCGTTCGTGGGTACCCGTTTTCGGTACCCGGTGAAGGTCGATCGAGAAAAAAGGTTACCATAGAATGGGCCGTCTGTCATTCGGGAACGCACGAATCCCGTTCCAGCAGGCGTTTTGAGAGTGCCAGAAAATTTTTGAAAATATTTTCAATTACCGATTGCGAAATCCGAACCGGTACATTATGATTGGATATCGAGCGTAATGTCTTGGGTGATATTATTTTGCTCGAGGTTATATCTAAACGAGAAGGAGCTACTTGCATGCCCCGTCGTACCATGTTCGGTTATGAAGACATTCTCAAAGGTGCCTATTCCGTTCTCGAGCGTGATGGCCTCCCCTCCGTCACCGCGGTGAGCGTTGCCACCGAAGTCGGTTGTTCCACCATGCCGATCTTCTGGCTGTTCCACACCATCAACGATCTGCGCAACGAAACCCTCAAGGCCGCCATCGAGTATCTGGTCGCCGAAGTGAAGAAGCCCCGCGGCAACAACCTGCTGGGGGATGTGGCGATGGCGATGTGCCTCCTCGGCCGCGACAAGCCGAATGTTTTCAAAGCCCTGTTCTTCGAGCAGCAGCAGTCCGGTAAGCTGATGTCCACCTTCCACAAGTGGGTCCGCGACCGCGTCCGCAAGGTCGACTTCTTGGCCTCGATCCGCACCGAAGAAGCCTATCAGGAAACCATGAACACCCTCTTCGGCCTGGTGTTCGGCTATGCCTCCCAGATCGTGCTCGGCACCATCAAGAACCCGAAGGACGATATGATCCTCAAATCCGTCACGGATCTGATCACCTCCTATTATGAAGAGCACATCACCAACAAGGGCAAGAACCTGTACACCACCGACGAACTGCGCAAGCAGGTTCAGAAGCACGTTGCCGCCCGCAAAGCCGTGAAGGACGACACCGATCAGCCCCTGTTCCCCTCTTCCCGCAAACAGCCCGCCAAGCCGGCCGCGAAACCGGCCGCCAAGCCGGCTGCCAAGCCCGCCGCAAAGCCTGCCAAGTCCGCCAAGCCCGCCAAGAAGGCTGAGAAACCGGCTCCCAAGGCTGCCAAGAAGGCTCCTGCCAAGAAGGCCAAGAAAGCTGCCGCCCCGGCCAAGAAGGCCAAGAAGGCCGCCGCCCGTTCCTCGAAGAAGCGCTGAACCGGCTCAGGCCGGTGCTGCGGTTCTAGAGATCGAAAGTGGCTTCGCGGGTCAAGGCACTCATCGTTCTCGCGGCCCCCTTCCTGCTCACGTTCCTGCTGCTCGCGGCGCTGTCCGTCACGGACATGCGCCTTGCGAGCCTCAGGGATGAGCGGGACCGTCGCGAGTGGCAGCGTCTTGCCCGACAGGGTCTTCATCGTCTCAGAGCCTCGCACACCATCGACTCCCAACTGGAAATGATGGGGGTCCGTTTCGAGAGCCTCATCCTCGAAGCAGCAAAGAGATCCCGGAAGGGATCTCTTTTTGATTCCGGCATCCCGGAGGCTGCCTTTCAACGGGCGTACCCGCCGACGCACCGGCCGGCGGGTACGCTCGTGGTTTCTTTCGGCGTTTCCCCGGACGGCCGCTTCAAACCCCTTCGGCATCCTTCGTTTCCACGCATGAAACTCCGGCTGATGGCAGAGCTGCTCGACTTCTACCGCACCACGGCGGAATCCGGCACCATCGACCAGCGCCGCATGAAGGCGCTCATGCCGACGAATGCCCTCATCTTCGGCCCCTGGACGCCACCGCGTGTCCTGGCCGGCCGGGAAGGCCGCGTCACCCCCACCATCATCGACGGGCGTCTCCAGCTCACCATGTGGCGAACGATCAACCACGGCTCGCACATCCTCGGAGCCGTGCTGATTCTCTGGCCCGGGAACCTGAGCGATTCTCCCCGCGCCCTCCGGCACACCCTGGAACTGGCCGACCGGTCGGCGGCGGGATTGTTCCATCCTCTGCTCATTCCCCTTCCCGGGCTATCAGAAGGGCGCAGGCCCCTTCTTGCGCGCTCCACCGCTGCCCTTGCCCGCATCCGGCCAGCCTCCTTCCGCAAGCTTGTCGCCGCAGCCCCATCGATGAAACAGGGTCGTCTCACCGTGTACGAGGAGTTCCTCGTGTTCCGGGAAAGTTTTTCTCCCCAACATCCCTTCGACATGCTCGCGATCGCTCCCCTCCCCCAGCATCCGTCCCCGCTTTCAGGGCTTTTGACGGCAAGCCGCGCGCTCCTGCTCCTGGGCTGGGGGATCACCTTTTTATATGTCATGGTATCCGGAAGACCGCCGCCCGTTTCCCTTCGCACGATGCTTCGCACCCAGTTTCTCCTCGTCGCATCGCTGCCTCTCGGGATGCTGGCCACCTTCGGATATCTCCAGATCTCGACCGAGACACAGCGCGCGGTGGACACCATCGAAACCGGGGCAATCGATTCCCTCAACGCGCTCGACATTCTCAGCCGGCAGAGCTTGGGCCGGTTTTCTCGCGCGGCACAACAGGTTTTCTCCTCCCCCTCCTTCATCCGGAATGTTCTCAGCAGCTCCTCCGCCGACGTCGCCAGCGCGGCGGCCGAGTGCTACGGGACGTTTTCCACAACACGTGAGCCCCTGAACAACGTGCTCATCTTCCAGCCCGGCAGCCAGGGCCGCTCGTTCTCATCCAGCGGTGAGGACAAGGATTCGATCGAAAATCTCGATTTTTTCGCCGGCATCATCAACCTGACCCATAACTCCCTGATCTCGCGGTTCGGCCAGTTCGGCAACTCGAGCATCATGCTCGACACCGAGAATCAGAAGAGCTGGCGCACGATTTTCGAAAGCTTCGGCGTCCTCCAGTTCAGCGATTTGTTCTTCAGCCTGATGGAAACGGGCCACATGACCTCGATCGGCTCCGAGGATATCGGGCTGCATGTTTCCCAGATGTTTTTCGAATCCGGCGTCCCCCGGGCCTACGTGCTCCTGAACACGCCCGCCCGCGGCTCGCAGAAGACGTTTCTCACCCAGGAGATCAACCGGTTGAATCTGCAGCATCCCGCGCGGCATGCCTGCGGCGATGTGACACCTGGCGGAGCGACTCCCCATCAGCCGCCCCAGAACGCCGGTTTCTGGAACTCGGAACCCGGCCGCCTGCTTCGGCAATGCATGGATCATGCAGCCCTGGCCGACACGCCCATCACGATTCGCCGCGGGACCCTCCTCGCCGTCGCAGCCCCCTGCCGGACCCTTGGCCCGATGGTGACGGCCAGCCTCTGGTCCGTCGACGGCATCCTCGACATCGATGCGCGGAACAAATCCCTCCTGGCGCTGTTCACGGCGCTGCTCGGCGTGATCGCCTACCGGCTCGCACGACTCACCGCCGACCACCTCGTGACACCCCTCGAGGCCGTGGATCGCACCCTCCGCAACGTGTCATCGGGCAACCTGACGGTGCGCACGGGCCTCGAACGGCCCGATGAACTCGGCCAAATGACCGTTTCGTTCGACGCGATGATCGACGGCCTCCGCGAGCGGCGCGAACTCGGAAAATTCGTATCAGGAGCTATTGAATCCTCCCTCGACCGCGAGGATATGGAGACGGCCCGCGCCGATGCCTTCACCGGCACGATCCTCGTTTCCGACATCCGCTCCTTCACCACGATGTCGGAGTCCCATCCGCCCGCAGAGATCGTCGATCTCCTCAATACACACATGGAGGCCATGACGTCGGCCATCCTGCGCCACGGCGGACATGTCGACCGGTTCATCGGCGATGCAGTGGTCGCGCTGTTCCGGGCGACAGGCCCCGATGCCGGTGCCCACGCGGCCCTTCTCGCGGCTCTCGAGATGAACGCGGAGGTCGAGCGCATCAATCGTCTCCGCGCCGTCTCGGGCTCGTTCACCTATGCGGTCGGCATCGGCATCGCAACCGGCGAGCTGATGGCCGGAACCCTCGCCGGAAGCCGCCGCCGCGATTATGTCGTCATCGGCACGCCCCGCGGTCGCGCCGAAGCGCTCGAAAACCTCTCGAAGCGCGGCCGGCACAGCCGCATCATCGCCGACGAGGCGACGGTTTCCCTCGCGGGCCCCTCCTTCGTTTTCGAACCGTTCCCGCGGGAACAGGCCGCCGAGTTGGTCCGAAGAAGGGAGGCCGAAGCATGACGGGGCGCATGACCCGATTCGCGTTCTTCCTCGCCCTCTTTTTCCTGCCTTCCCTGGCGTATCTCGTGACGATCCGTCAGAATCTCCATCTCCGCTCCGAGGAACGGATCGAGGAGATCAGAAACCATATTCGCTGGAATATCAACGAAGCCACCGGCGCTTATTCCGCGCCGAGCCTGATGAGCAAAGCCATCACCCGGTTCCTCGCTGCGGCGCTGGACGGCCGGCCGCCGACCTCCTACACGACGGAAGACCTGAAGAAGCGCATCGCCTCGACCCACGCATCCCTCCTCGCCCCCGTCCTTCCGCCACATGAGTGTTTCGTGGTGCGGGTCGGCACGGCCCCCGAACGGCTGTTCACATCGGCTCCGGGCGGCGGCTTCGACGCCATTGCCGATGCGTATGCCCAGATCGATTATCTGAAGGAGCAGGGCGAGAACGGCCCCATTCCGCCGCTCGGCGAGAAGATCCGCAGCCACCTGTTCAAGCGGTTCGGCCTGCTCATTCCGATCGATCCCCTCCGGTTGAGACGGGACGACGGGTTCTGTCTCCGATCCCTCGAGACGACCCACTTTCTCTTCCACACGTTTGCCGAGCCCAACCTGATCGTCATCTTCTGGATGGATCTGGGGAAAATTCCCATGGCTCACCTCCCGGCGCTTCTGGTGAACACCTGGGACTCTCCGGATGAGTGTGCGATGATGCTTCCGCTCGCTTCGGGCCGCCCCCTCCTCACGAACCGGCGGCTGTCGGAGACGCCGGATCTCCTCCGTCACCTCTCCTCATCCTCCCGATACCGTTCGTCCCGGTTCGATTCTGCCCGAGCCGGCCCCTTCATGATCTGTGCCGCGCCCCCCGAGCGCACCCCCGGCTATCGTCTGCTCGTCGCGCGCCCGCTCCCCGCCCCGGAACAGTGGCCGCTTTCCTCCGTCTCCCTGCTCGGCCTCCTCCTGCTGTTCGCGACGGTCGGCAGCTTCATCGCCGGGGAACGCCTCATCTTCGGTCGGGGCCCGGTTTTCACGGTGCGCCGCCTGCTTCCGGCCGCCTTCCTCGCCGTCGCCCTCCTCCCCCTGACCGGAGCCGGCGTCATGATCGGCCGGTACCAGTTCGAGACCGAACGGGACCGGCGCGCCTCTCTCCAGCGCGATCTTCACCAGGAGCTGGTCGATATCGACGAAGGGGACCGCGCCCACATCGCCTCGTTCTCGAACTACCTCCGCTCGTTCCACCGGCGGTCCCGCATCGACCGGTTCTCGGATCCGACGATCGGGCTGAATGATATCGAAAGTTATTTTATAACCTTTCTCGAGACCTTCAATGCGCTCCACAACGATGTCTTCCACAACATCCTCGTCGTCGCCTCCGACGGCAGATACTACAGCATCCAGGCGATGCTCCTCCCGTCCGGCAGAAAGCAGATCATCTCGCGCGTCGACCCGAACCCCATCGTCCAGTATATGATCAGTCGCGGCCTCCACCGTCTCGGGGTCGACACCTCTGAGACCGCGGCCGGCAAATCCGAAGCGACCGCTCTCGCCGAAGCCCTCAAACAGGAAACCTTTCAGGACATCTTCATCAACCTGGGCGGCCTCTCGACCTACATCAACATCGCGTTCTATCCGCACCGGCTGTTCGAGGTCAAATTCCTTCACGAGGCCAACTTCTCGATCGATACGCAACTGACCTTCGCTCCGGGCCTCCGCATCAACCTCACCTGGGTCTGGGGCTGCCGTGCGCTCGACAAACCGTATCTCACGGCCACCTTCCGCACGCTGCCCGATCCCGCCTCGCCCGACCGGACCGTCGTGATGAGCGGCATGAAGCACGATCGCACGATCACCCCCGCCTCCTTCGCCGTCGAACGCGACCGGTTTCCGAGCCTTCACGCGCTCCTCAACACGGGGTATCAGACCCAGCAGATCATCCGGCGCACGGCGGACAACGAGCCCGGCCGGCCGGTCCAGGAAGTCTATCCGGCCCGCTATCTGCGCGGCGTCATCGCCGGCCAGCGCTCGACCGGCCAGATCGACCGCGATCTCGAACGCATCAGCCGCTCGGCCCTCCTGGGTCTGTTCGGCTTCGTCATCGGCGCGGTTCTGCTCGGATCGCTCGCCGCCGTCTTTTTTCTCCTGCCCCTGTCGGAACTGCGTCGCGGCATCGACGCCATCTCCTCCGGCCGGTATGGGTTCCGGCTCGACACCTCACGGGACGACGAGTTCGGCTCGATCGCCGCCGCGTTCAATCACATGTCCCGCCGGCTTCAGGAAGGCCGGCACCTCAAATCCTTCGTTTCCGACTCGGTACTCGAGGCGATCAAAACCGGCGAAGCCGACCGGACACCTCGCGCCTGCGATGTCACGGTCCTGTTCTCGAGCATCGTCGGCTTCGAACAGTTCAAGGCGGACCACGGACCGGCCGAAGTCTTCGCCGCGCTCCAGACCCACCTGAGCGTCATCGACGCGGCCGTCATCCGGCACGGCGGCGAGATCGACAAGATCATCACCGACAAGGTCATGGTCGTGTTCCGGCATGACGTGCCCGGCGGCGCCCGCGCGGCCGTTTCCTCCGCGCTCCAGGTCGCCCGGGCGATCGCCCCCACCCTCGGGGAGCAGGGCGTTTCCTGGACGACGGCCATCGGGATGAACACCGGCACCGTCGTCTCGGGAACCATCGGAGCCGCCGCATTCCGCCTCGATTTCACCGTGATCGGGGATCCGGTCAATCTCGCGGCGCGTCTCGCGACCCTGGCTCACACGACCCAGGGAACCCGCATCGTGCTTTCCGGGCCCGTTCTGGCCCTTGCCCCCGCCGGCACGCCGACGGTCCGCCTTCCCTTCCGTGAGGTCAAGGGAAAGACCCAGAAAATCGAGGCATATTTGCTGATATGATTCATGTCCGACGGTTTCCCCTTCCTCTTCTTCTCCTGCTATTCGCCCTGCTGTCCCACGAGGCCCCGGCCCGGGAGTTCGTCTCCCACGGCCCGGGAGGTGCGGCTTCGACCGGCCACGAGCGGGCCACGCAAGCAGCTCTGGATCTGCTCGACAAGGGGGGGAACGCCGTCGATGCGGCCGTTGCCGCCGCCTTCATGCTTGCCGTCGTCGAGCCATCAAACTCCGGCCTCGGCGGTGATGGGTTCGCGATCCTCCGTCTCCCCGCCAAAGGCCTCGAAGCCTGGGACGCCTCGAGCCCCCTGCCCCCCGGTGCGGCGACCGGCTCTTCGGACATCGGGCTTCCCACCGAACCGGCGTTTCTTCTCCATCTCCACGACCGGCACGGTTCCAGATCCCGGGCCGAGGTGCTCGCCCCCGCCATCCGGGTTGCCGCGGAGGGCTTTCCCGTCTCAGCCTATCTCGCCCGCCGGATCGAAGAGCGTCTTCCCCGGCTTCGCGATCCTCTGGCACGACGGGTGTTCGCCCCCACCGGTCGTCCCCCGGCCCCCGGCGAACGGCTCGTTCAACCCGCCCTGGCCCGAACCCTCCGCCTCCTCGCCTCCCGGGGTCTTCCGGGCCTGTCCCAGGGGCTGGCCGGCGGCATCCTGGCCGGCGATCTCCGGGCTCGCGGTTCATTCTATCCTATATCTGATATAACAAATTTCCGACCACGCTTCGTCCGGCCCGCCGTTCTCCGGATCGGCCGGTACACGCTCGCCGGCCCGCCGCCTCCCTCCTCTGCCGTCGTCGTGATGGCCGGCCTGAAGGCCGTGTTCGATCTCGAACGGCGCCAGGGGGGGCGCGCCTCCCCGGAACAGCGCATCCGCATCATCGAACGCCTGTTCTTCCTGATGTCTTCGCTTCTGCCCGCATCGATCGGCTCGCCGGCGCGGTTTCTCATCGAGGCCGAACGCAGCCTCGCCGCCATCGGCACGCGACCGGAGCCCCCGGCTCCCGACTCCGCCGAGATGCCCGGCGAAACCACGCATCTCGTCACCTGGGATCGGACCGGCATGATCGTATCGATGACCCTCACCCTCGGCACGCATTTCGGTACCGGTGACTTCTGTCCGCTCGGCTTCTTCTACAACAACGAAACGGCAAACCGGAAAAATCCCGCGTTCCGGTATCCGCCAACGTATCCGGCCGATGCCGGCCCCGTCTCGACAAAGTCCCCGCTGCTCGTGTTCGATCGACACCGTCCCGTCTGCGCCATCGGCGGCGCCGGGGCAGGCCGTATCGTCTCGAATCTCTTCCTGATCCTCGACGCCCTCCTGCATGGCGACCGCTCCCTCCCCGATGCGGTCCATGCCCCGCGCATCCATATCCAGCGTTCCGGCGGGCTCCAGGTGGAGCAGCCGCCGGTTCCGTCCGCCCTGCCCGGTTCGCGTCGGATCAGCCTTCTGCCGGCCGGAGCGGACCTGTTCGGCCTCGTGTCCGCGGTCGGTGTCGCATCCCAGGGCCTCGTCGCCGTGGGTGACACCCGTCGCGACGGGGCCGCCGGCACTCTTCCCGAACCTTCTCCACGCCGCTGACCCCTCGAACTTCATGACGGGAGAATTCCGATGAATACGCGCCTCTTTCTCACCACCCTTCTCGCGGCTTTTCTGTTGATTACAGGCTCCGCAGAGGCCGCTTCCAGGGTTGTAAAACTCCGCTCCCAGAGCCCGGAAGACGTATGCATGATGCTGGAACGCCTGTTCGGAGACGATCTGCGCTGTTCACCCGTTCCGTCGATCCAGGCCGTCGTCCTCGCCGCCGATACGCAGGAACGGCTCGATGAGGCAGCAGCTCTGATCTCCAGGCTCGACCGCCGCCCGGCAACGCTCCGGTACTCGGTCAGACGCCGGACGAATTCGGCCCGTTCCGTCACGAAGATCGGCCTGAGCGGCTCCCACCCCCGGCCAGAATTCGAATCCCGCTCCGGCACATCCCGGGACACCGACCGGCGCAGCGTCGTCGGCATGGAAGGCGCCTGGCTCCGCTTCACCGACGATGCCCTGCGTCTCGAAACCGTCCCCGCGCCGTGGGGCCCGGAAACGATCGCGATCACCCACCGCCAGGGAATCGAAATTCGTGGAACCCGCGTGGGAACCGACGCGGCGATCATCGAACTCCGGGCGTCCTCCGGGCCGGAACACGAGAACCGGCTGCTTCTCACGCATATCGAGGTTCCATTCGGCCGCTGGACCGAACTCGGCGGTGTTTCCGAATCCGACGCCGACCGGAACGACGGATACGGGCTCGGCCGTTCCGGAAGAGCTCGCCTGCAAGAAAAATCCCACTCGTCCGTGGACGGGTGGGAAGTTCTCGTCGATCTTCTCGAACCGGGAGATCCGGTCGAGTAGCGGTTTCAGAAGGTCACATCACTTCCGCCGCCGTCATCCGGCGGGGGCGGAGGCGGAACGTCGCCGCTGTCATCCGGGGGCGGAGGAGGCGGGACCTCCTCGTCGCCATGGAGCCCAGCGGGATCCTGTCCGGGATCTGCAGGCTGGTCCCCGTCGGCCGGCGGGGGCGGAGGCGGAACCTCACCGTTCTCGTCGGCAGGCGGAGGCGGAGGCACTTCCCCGTTCTCATCGTCGACGGGGGGCGGCGGCGGCACTTCCCCGCTGTCACCATCAGGTGGCGGCGGAGGCGGCAGCTCCCCATTCTCGTCGTCTACAGGCGGCGGCGGAGGCGGCGTTTCCTCGTCACCGGTCGGAGGCAGGCCGGTATCCGGCGTCAGCACGCCTTCCTCACCCGGCGGCGGAGGCGGAATCTCCTCGACCGGCGGATTCGCGGGGGTTTGCTCCCCATACGGCGGCAGCTCACTCGGGGTCCGGTTGGCGGTGGGCAGTGCCGCATCGTCGGAGGGGATGCTCAGGTCGCCGCCCATGGCCTCGATCTTCGGCAGCCGGAAGCTTTCGAAAATCTTGTCGCGGATCGTCGAGTAGTGCTTCATCAGCTGGAGGGAGGCGTGGTAGAAGTTGAGCACGACGAGCTTCTGGCCCATCGGCACGATGATCATGTGGGTGTAGAGGATCTTGCCGTTCTTTTCGAACTTGAACAGCACATGGCCGATGTCGACGCCGGCGATGTCCGTTTTCCACTGGTCATAGAGGCGGGGCTTGAAGGGCATGAGGCTGCGTTTGATCTCGATCGCGACCTGCTTGAGCGTCTGGGGTCGCGAGTAGGTCGCCGCCTGCACGTGGATCAGCATCTGGCCATTCATTCCGGAGATCGAGTAGAGCAGCGCCGGGCTGACCTTTTCCCGGATCGTCAGGTAATCCGGCACCTTGAGACTGATGCCGAACTCGTCGTTCTTGATCTGGCGGAAGCGGATCTCCTCGTCGTAGAAGGGCCGCAGCATGCGCACGTAGTCATCGATCTTGATCTTCGCGAACGCCGTCTTGAACGTTTCGGAGTAGCGCTGCTCGTTCAGCGCATAATCGTAGACGATCCAGCGGTCTTCGAGATACCGGCAGTAGACGGTGAAATCGAACGTGCCCTTCGTGGTTTTCAAGCGCACGTTCACCTTGCACTGCGTCTTGCCATGGAAGCGAGGGTTCGAGTAGCTGAACTTCGCGTCCTTGCCGATCCGGAACATGACCTTTGCCAGGAAACGGAACTCGTTCCGCTGGGACTGGACCTGATACGCGAACAGCTCGGAAAATTCGGACGGGCTCATCATCTTGAGCGGCTTTCCGAACAGGAGGGTCATGAACGTGCGAACGTCGAAATTCGCGAGACAGCGATCGTGTTCGCCGGCCATCATGCCGCCGACGAACTCGTAGATCATCGGAACCGGCGACGGAAGCTCCTGGGAAGCGCCCTGCGGCTCGGGAATATCGTCCGCAAGATCGCTGACATCGACCGTCTGTGCAGCGGGCAGCGCAGGGCAGCCGATGCCGAGAAGCAGCATCAAAGCGAGTAACAACGTCGGAATTCTCGGTATTCGCATGGTTCTGAGAGTATCCCACCTCCCTGATGGATGTCAACGGTTCCGGCCGTTTCCGGATTCCCATCCGGCCTGCTTGTGGAAGGCAGCCGATTCCTGATAGAATGGAAACCTATGCGAAGAATACTCTCGCTGCTGCTCATCCTTGCCTTGCTGGTCCCCGTCGTGGCGGCCTCCGGGGCGGATCTGCCGCGCCGCGGAATCCCCCTTGCCCGGCCCGCGTTCGAAAACCCGGCCGATGGCACGGTTTCCGCCCCGCCGGCACGCGACTCCGGCAGCATCGGCGACATCCGCTCCGTTTCGAAGCTCCCTGCCGACCGGCAGTCCTCCGGCTCGGTCCCTGGCCTTGTCACCCAGGATCGCCCCCTCGCCGCCACATCGGCATTCGCCCGTGCACGCATCGACGCGCTGCCCGGCGCCTGCCCGCGACTCACCTGGCGGCTTCCCGTCACCCACCTCCCGCGTCCCGGCCTCTGACATATTATCCGTAGCAGTATTATATTTTCACTTGTATTTACGGACAATATGAAAGGACGCATGAAATGAACGCACAGAACGACTCGTCCCGCACGCCCGCGACCGCCCAGGAACCCGGCGCCGAGCCCAACGTCATCGGCTCGATCATCATCAAGACGATCATCACCTTCGCCATCGGCGGGGTTGCGTGGTATTTCCTCCAGCACGCGATCTGAGTCAGCCCGCAGCACGACCGGCCGGAACCAAACGGTTCCGGCCGGTTTTTCGTTCCGGGCCAGGGCTCACACGTCTTTCGATCCCAGGCCGCGCAGGAGATGTTTCATATCCTCGTCGACCCGCAGCGTGACGACCCTCTGCGGGAAGGGTATTTCGATTCCCTCCTCGTCGAATGCCTGCTTGATGCGTTTGCGGAACACCCGTGCGATCTCCCACTGCGTCAGGGGCCGCGTCTTGACGAGCATCCGGAGAACGACGGAGGACGAATCGAGATTTTCCACGCCGAGCACCTCGGGCCGTCCCCAGATGTCCGCGGCGTGCCTGGCATCCGAGGCGAGTTCGTCCCCGATGCGCTGCAGGATCTCGATCGCACGATCCAGATCGGTTTCGTAGGAGACCCCGATATCGAGAACGGCCCGGGACCAGGTGTAGGTCATGTTCTTGACCGCCGTGATCTCCCCGTTGGGAATGATGAACACGCTCCCGTCACTGGCACGGAGCACCGTCGTCTTGAGGTTGATCTTTTCGACGGCCCCTGCCCGGCCGGCGATCTCGACGACGTCCCCGACGCGGAACTGGTTCTCGACGAGAATGAAGAAGCCGGCGAAGAAATCCTTCACCAGGCTCTGACTGCCGAAGCCGATCGCGACACCGACGATGCCGGCGCCCGTCAGCAGGGGGGTGATGTCCATGCCGAGCTCCCGCAGGATCATGATGCCCCCGATGCAGAACAACACCACCCGGGCGCTGGTGTTGACGATCTGCACGAGCGTCGAGGCACGCCGCTCGTTCTCCGTGAGGCTCGATCGGTCCTCGTTTTTCACATACGCGATCACGCTTTCCCCAAGCGTCTGGACGAACTCGAGGACGAGGGCGATCGCAGCGGCGATGATCGCGATCCGGCCGATGCGGGCAAACAGCCAGTCGCTCTGGCCTGAGACCCAATCGATCATGAAGCGGACGGCGGGGGTGCTGGTGGTGATTCCGGCCATCGAGGCCGCGGAGAGGGCGGCGAACAGATAGACGGCGAGCCGGATCAGCTTGCGGGAAAGAAACGAGAGGAACTGGGCGCGCTCGGGCGTGACATGCGGGGTCGCGACTCCCGTGGCGGGATCGAACAGGCGGTCGGCGATACGTTCCGATACCGGTTTCGAGATCGTGATCATCAGCACGATCACGAAAACCTCCATATTCCGGATGAAGACGAACGCGGCGAGGTTTCCGTAGCCGTACAGTGACGTCAGCAGGCAGACGAGATTCAGGATGGCGATGAATTTATAGGCGAGAACCGCGATGCGGAGCAGCCGCGACTCCTGTTTCAGGCCGAAATAGGCTTGCAGCAGACCGCTGAAGGCGGCGGCGGCCCGGATGAACCGGATCATCGGCCACAGGATCAGCAGCTTGCAGGCGAGGCGGACGAGGAAGACCAGCTCGGGATACGTGCCGAAGGAGCGCAGCAGGGCGATGACCGGGATACCGACCGCCATCACCCGGGCGATGCCCGTCAGGGACAGGCGCAGGATGTGGTTTTCATGAAGGCGCCGCAGCAGGGTTCGCTCGATCAGAGAGTAGGCAAGCCAGGAGGCGAGGAAGGCCGCCGGCACGTCGAACAGGGGGATGAGCGGCTCCGCCTGGCGGGAGACGGCAACGAGCGCCGCCGTCGTCGCAAGAAATACCGCGTTTCCCTTCACCCACTCCGTGATGGTGGCGTGGTCGCGCTCGGGATCGGGCGCCGTCACGCGCATGCCGTGAAGGGTGCGGCCGATCCCGAAGCAGATCAGCAGGGTCAGCAGGAGCTGCGCCGCAAGGCCGGTGGATAGCTGACGGCCCGTTGCCGCGAGACGCTCGAGGATACCGGCCGGAACGGCACCGACGTCGGCGATGATCGCCCTGACCAGGCCGGGCCGGGGTCTGAAACGGCTGCGCGCAAAGAGTCTCCTGTCCTGTTCCGCGTCGATCGCGGACTGGATCGTCTGTTTCACGGAGAACGCCTGCCGGATCAGGGCGTCGTAGCGCGCGTTCTGTTCGTTCAACGCCTGGAGTGCGGCCTGGAGATGCCCGAGCTGCTGCCGGCGGAGCCTCGCCTCGTCACGCGCCGCTGCAAGATGTTTTATAACGAATAACGGCAGGAGGGCTACAGGCCGGCGGAGCCTCGCCTCGTCACGCGCCGCTGCAAGAGCGGCACCGGCGCGGCCACCCGCCTTCTCGGCCTCGGCGAGCGCCTGCTCGACGATCAGGCGTGTGGAACCGAGCAGCTCGATCCGCTTGGCGACAAGCGCTTTTTCATTCTGGTATTCGGTCAGGGCCTGGTCGAGCCGCGGCAGCCATTCCGTGCGACCGAGGGCAACAATGGTGCCGGAGCCGGTTCTCGCCGTCTCGACCTGCTGCTCGATCTCCTCGAACAGGGCGGTATCCCGGGCCGCCCGTCCCCGCAGATCGTGATGCCGTGCCTGTTCGGCCAGGGCATCCTTCTGGGACAGCAGAAGCTCGCGCTTCGAGACGAGCAGGAGCTTGGTGGCGACGCTCGAGGCGCTGGCCACAGACTCCTCGGCCAGATCCCGGTCGACGTCCTGAAGCTTCCGGTCGAGGGCCTCGATCTCGCGGCGCGCAGCATCCGCAGCTTCCTGCGCGGCCTGCGCCTCGGTTTCCATCGTCTGGCGCCGGACAGTCTCTTCGTGTCGCCGGATGAGAAGGCCGATCTTCCCGTCGAACTCCTCATACCGTGCGATCACTTCCCGCAACGCCTTCGCGCGGTCATCGACGGCCGCGAGACGGTTCTTGGCCCCCGCCGCGAGACGTTGCAACTGCCGGAGATACTCCTCGCGGGTGGTGATCAGCTCGTCGAGAAGGGATTTTTTGCGGATGACGAGCTCCCGGGAAAGCGCCGCGGCCCCACCGGCCTCGAGGGCCTGGAGGCGCTTCCGGTGTTCCTCGAGCAGGCGTGTGCACTCGCCGAGTTCGAGTTCGGCCGATGAAAGTTCCTGCCCGAGCTGCCGGGCCTTGGCCTCGAGACTGGCAGTCTTCGAGAGGGCGATCTGGCGTTTCGACTGGATCAGCTTCTGATCGAGCCGTGCCGATTCCAGGCGGGTGCGGCTCTTCGCCGGAAGAACCGGTTCGGCGTGCGAGGAGACAAGCCCGTCGAGTGCCTTCCGCTCCGCCTCGGGATCGACCGCATCGGCCGGATCGAGGCTGGTCGAGGCGATGGCATCGGCCCGCGCCTTCGTCCGAGCGAGCCGCATCCCGACCGCAACGGCCGTGAGCTCATACGTCTCGAGTTCCCGGTCGGTCCGGAACCCCTGCGCCGCCGACGCCTGCGCCTCCCCGGCGAGAGCCTCGGCTGCCGTGGCGGGAAGAACGGCGGAAACGGACGGCGTCGCGGTTTCCGGGCCGGCAATCCCCCTGGCCGTAACGCTGCAGGCCAGGATGATCAGAACACAAACCGCCATCAGCCATCGTTTGTTCACGCCTCTTCTCCTGTCGCGGTGTCATTCGCATCGCATCCCACCGCGGCTTGATGCGATGGGAAGCCCATGTTACAATGCTCCGGAACGACGCGCAAGAGACGCATGTCTTTCCTATGCAAGGAGATATAATATGGGTTTGAATTTTTCAGAACTCATCGTGATCCTCGTCATCGTGCTGATTCTGTTCGGGCCCGGCAAGCTTCCCGAGATCGGAAAAGCCCTCGGACGCGGCATCCGCGAGTTCAAAAAGGCCCAGAACGGCCAGCCCGACGACGAGCCGAAATCCGGCGACTCCGGCAAGGACGGCAACTGACCCATGCGCAACCCGTTCCGAACCGCGCTTTGCCGGCTGCTGCTCGTTCTGGCCCTCTCCCTCGCCGGTCTGCCGTCCGGCGCCGCCCCCGGCGACGCCCCCGAAACCGTGCAGCAGTATAAATACGCGCTCGGCCTGATCCAGCGCAAGCTCTATGAAGAGGCCGACCATATCCTCTCCCGCATCAACTCGGACCCGACCCCGTTTTCGAACCGTGACGCATCGATCTTCTGGCAGGCCGAGTGCCGCTACCGCTCCCAGAATTTCCGCTCCGCCATCGCCCTGTATTCCCAGTTGCTCGCGGATTATCCCCAGAGCAGCTTCCGCAACCGCGCCGCATACGGGCTTGGCTGGGCTCATGCGAAAGACAACAATCCCAAATCCGCGATCGAGGCGTTCGGCCTCGTCCAGCCCTCCGACCGCCAGCTCTGGATCGACGCGCGTCTGAAATCCGGCTTCCTCATGGTCAAATACGGCATGGGCCCCGAAAAGATCGCCCAGGTGTACGAGCAGCTGCTCGCCGAGAAGGATCTCAAGCCGGCCCAGCGCCAGGAAGCCCACCTCCAGGCGGGCATCGTGCGATTCAACCAGAGCCTCCACGAACAGGCCATCACGCACTTCCAGGAGGCGCTCCCCCTTTCGGCCGAAGACCAGAAGCCCGGCGTCGCCTTCTACCTCGCCGAATCGTTTTTCCGTCACAAGCAGTATCCCGAGGCGATCACGCAGTATGAGTCGATCATCGCCTCCTCCCCGCGCAAGGACCTCCAGGACAAAGCCGTCTACTCGCTCGCCTGGTGCCACATCAAGAACGGCAAGCCCGAAATGGCCCTGCCGCTGTTCGGCAGGCTGGCCGACGATCCCACCGCAACCGTCCGTGCCGAAGCCATCCAGAACCTCATCGATCTTTTGATGAACCTGCACCGGTATCAGGACGCGGCCAACCGCATGAAGCAGGCATCCCAGATCCTCTCCGGTGACAAGGCCCTCGAGATGGAGTATATGCGGGGTCTCGCCCTCTCCCGCCTGGGCGAGTATCAGCAGAGCCTCACGGCGTTCCAGACGTTCATCAAGTCGCATCCGAAGCATGTCCGCAGCGAGGACGCCCGCTACCAGTCCGCGCTCGTGCGCATCTCTCTGGGAAAGTATCGCGAAGCCCTCGACGACCTCTCCCCGCTCCTGCGCCGCGAGACAACGCCGGCCGTGCGCGAAAAAGCCCTCTACCGCACCGGCGAATGCTATTTCAACCTGGGCAACATCACCTCGGCCCGTGAAACCTTCGAACGGCTGATCGCCGACTACCCGCAGGGCACGGCGCGCATGGACGCCCTGTTCCAGCTCGGGGAAATCGCCTACCAGTCGGGGCGCCATGCGGATGCGCTCGAAGCCTTCACGACCATTGGGAAAGGCACCACGGATCTCGCTTCCCAGGCCGTGTTCCGTGCCGGCGAGGTGCTGATGAAAGCCGGCCGGTATCCCGAAGCCGTGAAACAGTTCGAGGAGTATCTCACGCGCTTCCCGAAGGGCTCCCTCCGCGAGGATGCCCTGTTCAAGACCGGCCTCTGCCAGATCGAACTCAAAGACCCCGCACAGGCCCTCGTCGCGTTTTCCCAGCTCCGCGACTCGACCGGGTATTTCCGGCAGGAAGCGCGGTTCCAGATCGGGGAGATCTCGCGCCAGCTGGGCAACCACCCGCTCGCCATCCAGCAGTACAAAGCGATCATCGCCGAGGAGCCCACGAACCCGATCGCCCCGCGCGCCCGCCGCGCCGTCGGGATCAGCCTGTTCCTGATGAAGGATTACGCGGGCGCCGTCGAGACCTTCGAAGGCATCCTCAAGGATTACCCGGCGACGGACGTGACGATTCCCGAGACCCGCCTCTGGCTCGGCCGCTCCCTTCTGGCCCTCGACCGGACCGACGATGGGATCAGCGAGCTGCTCAAGATCCCCGTGATGTATCCCAAATCCCCGCTGCACGCCGATGCCTATGCCGAAGCGGCCCGCGGCTACCACAAAGCCGGCCGCCGGGACAAGGCGAAACGGATGTGGGCCGAGGTCCTCCGGATCCAGCCATCCGGCCCCCTCGCGGACGAGGCCGCCGCCTACAAGCCCTGAGAGGCTCTTCCGGCCCCCGTCCCTCCTCCACCGGCAGCACCCGCCCCCCGGCTTCGTCCGGGGGGCTTTCACACCTCTGAAGATCCGCTCCGGATGGGGCTTTCCATGAGAGGTCAGGATTTGGCAGCCGGATGCCGATAGGGAATGCAGATAAGAAAAAATTGTCCGGAGGGAACCATGCGCTGGAAAACTGTTGGAGTGATGATGGCGATCCTGGCCTGCTGTCAGCCGGCCTCGGCAAAGGACACCTACGACATGGGCCAGGTCCAGGTCGTGGGGAAGGATGCGCAGTCCGACGCGTTCGCGCCGAATCCGCAGGACATCTCGATGTCGATGGGGGAAAAGGACACGCCGCTTCCCGACCTGCTGCCCGAGCAGGCCGAGCCCGAGGCGCTTCCCCTCGTGGAAAAGGCGTTTCCGATCTCGGCGCCCCGCGCCAAAACCGACGAGGTGAGCCTGGCCATCGGCCGGGGCGGCAGCGGGACCCAGGAATACATCCTGCGCGGGAAGGGCAGCTACAATGGGTATGTCGGGGATATCCGGCTCGAACGCTCGTTCCACGACGGTTTCAACTCGTTCACCGATGACAAGAAGTATGCGGCTCATGCCGCGATCACCTCGCTCGGCGAGGGCAGCTACGAGCTGACCACCTTCGGCGACCTCACCGGGGAGACGTTCGGACAGCGCGGCTGGCGTCATCTCCCGACGCCCGACGCGAAGATCCGCGACACCGTCCGCTCGATCTCGGCGAAAGGCCATGCGACCCTTTCCGACGGCGCTTTCTTCCAGGCGCGCGCCCGGATCGACTCGGCCAACCGGATCGCCGAGAACTCTTCGATCTCGTATGAGGAAGACGATACCCTGTTCTCTTCCGAGGTCGAGGCCGAGTACCAGACGGATCTTCGGCCCAACCTGAAGGGGAAGGCCGGACTCGAGCTCAAGAAGGCCTCATGGAGCCCCGAGAACGCGAACGAACAGGATCTGACCAAGCGCTCGATCGCCGTATCCGGCGAGTTCGACTTCAAGGGCCGCTCGTATCTCGAGCTGGGCCTCAAGAGCATGGGCCTGATGGGGCGCGACCGCACGGCCCCCTTCCTGCGGTATGACTACCGCTGGGCCAAGCCCTGGCAGTTCATTCTCGACTACGACGAGCGGCTGCAGAACGATGATCTGATGAAGATCTTCATGCCGCGCCGGTATGTGGCGACGGCGGATCTGAAGGCCTCGCACCTGAAGCGCACGTCCGGCACGATCAGTTACCGCTGGCAGGATGACACGACGTTCGGCCTCGAGCTGTTTTCGGAACGCGAGAACGATGCGATCGAGTATACCGACGAGTATCTTCCGGGGCGCGGCCTGCTGGCCTCGACGCTGCGGTTCGTTCCGACCGCCCGCCGGACCGGAACGAAGATCAAGGGCAGCTTCAAGCTCGACGACCATTTCACGCTGCGCGCGGCCACGACGTTCCAGACCCCGAAGAACGACGATACCGGCGCCCGGCTCTCGTATGAAGCGAAGCGGCTGCTCGACATCTCGTTTTCCTATCAGAATAGCCGGTGGGAAGGCGAGTTCTCGCGCCAGGCGATGTTCGACCGGATCGCCTACATCCCGGTCGCCTCCGTGGACGCCGGGGATTACAGCCGCTCCGACCTGACGCTCAAATACAAGGTCACCCCGCAGATCCATGCGTATGTGAAGATCAAGGATCTGTATGACGAAGCGAAAAGCATCCGCTACGCGGTTCCGGAAGAGGGGCGTGTGTCTCTCGCCGGCATCGAAGCGCACTTCTAGGAGGCAGCCATGTTCAGCAATCTGTTCATCGTCGACGTTTTCGTGAAGGGCGGCCCCGTGATGGTGCCCATCATGCTGTGCAGCGTGATCGGCGTTGCCATCATGATCGAGCGGGCACGGTTCTACCTGCGGCGCGCGAACGGCGCCGAGCAGTTCATGGTCCATGTCCGCAGCGCGCTTGCGGCGCGGGATTACCTCGAAGCCATCCGCATGTGCCGGAAGGAGACGCACCCGCTCGCACGTGTTATAGAGGCCGGTATAGATCGCCTGGATCTGCCGAAGGATGCCCTGCTCGACGTGATGCGCCAGGAAGCGCTGCGGCAGATGAAGCGGTACGAGCACAACACCGGCATCCTTTCGACGATCGCGGCGATTTCCCCGCTGCTGGGCCTGACCGGCACGGTCACGGGCATGATCTCCTCGTTCAGCATCATCTCGACGATCGGCATCGGCGACCCGACCGCTCTCGCCGGCGGCATCTCGGAAGCCCTGTATACGACGGCTGCCGGCCTGTTCATCGGCATTCCGGCCCTTGCCGCCTTCAACTGGTGTGAAAGCCGGATCAAGGAGTTCGAGGAGCAGGTCGAGTATTACTCGCTGGATCTCGCGAACAACCTGGCGCTCTCGGCCAGCACGCCGGAGGGACACCGTGAAAAAGCTGCTGCCTGAACGGCGCCGCGAGAAACCCCAGATCGTCGTCACGAATCTGATCGACGTCATCCTGCTGCTGGTCTTCTTCTTCATGATCACCAGCTCGTTCGCGAACGATGCGAAAAAGCTCCCGGTCGAGCTTCCCAAAGCCTCGTCGGGGGCCGCGATCGAGGGTGAGACACTGTCGATTCAGGTCGACCGCGAGGGAACCGTGATGCTGTCGGGCGCGAAGATCGACGATGCCGAGCTTGCGGCGCGCGTCACGGAGTATGTCACGGGCGACACGAACCGGCCGGTTCTGCTCGAGGCCGATGAGGGCGCGAATTACGGCATCGTGATCCAGGTTCTCGACAAGATCCGCATCGCCGGCGGTGTGAACGTCGGACTTTCCACGAAGAGTGTGACGAATGGAACGCGCTGAACAACAGGCATTGCCGTTGCTGCAAGAGGAAGGGACCGAGGAGTTCAAGGTCTCGATTCTTCTGCACGCGGCACTGCTTCTCTTCATGACTGCCTGGGTGGCCTGGCGAAGCGTCATCGCCCCGGCCCTGCCCGTCATCCACCAGGTCCGCCTCGTCGGGCCGCTGGTGACGGCCAAACCCGGCTCGGGGCGGGTTCCCCTGCCCACGCCCGCGTCGACGCTGCGCAGCGGCACCAGCACGAAGCTGTCGACCGGCCTGACCGGTCCGAAACGGCCGGCCGCCCGGGCCCGGAAGAAGCACAGCCCGACGCTTGCCGGTCCGAATCGCACCAAGCCCGTCAACAAGCCGGGCGAGCGCGCGAAGCCGGGCAAGGTCGATCCCGTCAAGACGACCGAGGTCCAGCCCGCCGTCGTCCAGGCGGGGCCGGACACCTCGCGGGATCGGCGGCCGACCTTGCAGCAGCCGAGTTTCGACCAGGTGAGCGTCTTCTCGCCGGATGCGGCAGCCCCCTCCCCCATCACCTCGCCGATCGCCGGCCTCGAGCTTGGCGACCCGATCGACACGCCCGAGCCGGCCGACGAGATGAGCGGCCCCCTCGAAAGCGGCGCCGGGGACGAAAAGAGTTCTCCCAGCGGCAACCCCGATTCCCAGGCCGATCCGGGCGGCGGCGACGTCGCAATCGCCGGCATCGAGTCTCTCGGCGGCGGCACGGAGCGCTTCGAACCGCCCCGCATCATCAGCCGCGTGGTTCCCGATTACCCCGACTGGGCACGGCGCCAGGGCGTGCGCGGCCAGGCCGTCTACAAGGTTCTCATCCAGGAAGCCGGCACCGTCGGCGACGTCATGACGCTCAGCTCCACGATCGACCCGCGCCTCGCGATCGTTGGCTCCCAGTCCCTGCGCCGATGGAGGTTCACCCCGGTGCTCGTGAACGGCGAACCCCGCGAAACCTGGGTCCAGATCACCGTCCAGTTCACCCTCAACGGCTGACATTCTCTTCAAACCAGCCCCGCCGGCCCAGCGCCGGCGGTTTTCTTTTGGACGGGTTCGCCCCTATCCTCCGGGAGCCTTCCTGAGGTAAAATGCCTCTCGCTTTTCATCTTCGAATATCTTGGAGGATTTCACCGATGCTGCGTTTCGCCGCGTTCAGTTTCCTGTTTTTCGCCGCTTCCGCCGTCATGGCGCAGATTCCGGCCGATGTCAAACTCGAGAACAAGGACAATCCCGTCGTCAAGGTCACGACCGACGCCGGCGAGGTCTGGCTCGAACTGTATCCCGATGTCGCCCCGAAGCATGTCGAGAGCTTCCTGACCCTGATCGCGAAGGGCTTCTACAACGGCCTGACGTTCCACCGCGTCGTTCCCGGTTTCGTGATCCAGGGCGGCTGCCCTCTCGGCACCGGCACCGGCGGCCCCGGCTACACGCTTCCCGCCGAGTTCAGCAAGCGGCAGCACAAGAAGGGCACGCTGGCCATGGCCCGCACGATGGATCCCAACTCGGCCGGCAGCCAGTTCTATATCTGCCTCGACGCCATCCCTCATCTCGACGGCCAGTACACCGTGTTCGGTCAGGTCGTGAAGGGCCACGAGGTTCCCGAGAAGGTGAAGCAGGGCGACAAGATGCAGATCGCGATCGTCCAGGGAGCCCCGAAGAAGTAACTTCCGGTGCAGCTTCCGACCTCTTCAGCCGATATACAGGTTGGACTGAATTCGTCGGAGGTGTGCGATGGATGGAATCATGAAGGAACTCGAACAGCGCCTGATGCGTGAAGTGCCCCTGGCACCGTTCACGACGTTCCATATCGGCGGCCCTGCCCAGTTGTTCCTCGAAGTGCGAACCGAGGCAGAGCTGACGGCGGCCGTCCGGTTGGCCCTCTCGAAATCCGTCCCCTGCTTCCTGCTCGGGGGCGGTTCGAACCTCGTCGTCTCGGATCAGGGCGTCGAAGGCCTCGTGATCCGGAACCGGGTCTGCGAAGGGAATCTCGTCGACGCGGCTTCCGGGCTGCTGACCGTCTCCTCCGGCCACCCGCTGTGGGATGTCGTTCAACTCGCGCAGCGCAGCGGGCTCACCGGATTCGAGACCCTCGCCGGCATCCCCGGCACGGTCGGCGGCGCCATCTACGGAAACGCCGGCGCGTATGGGAAATGCATCGGCGATCTGCTCGCCTCCGCCGACATCCTCGATCCGACCACCGGGGAGGTCCATCGCGTCGAGCCCTCGTTCTTCGAGTTCGGCTACCGCACCAGCAGCCTGAAGCGCCGGCCCGGCATCATCCTGCGGGCCACCTTCCGGCTCACCCAGGGCGATCCGGCCGCGATCCTCGCCCAGATCAACGACATCCTTACCCAGCGCCACTCCAAGCATCCCCCCATCGAAGTGGGCTGTGCCGGCTCGTTCTTCAAGAATCTCGACCCCAACCCCGGTGAACTCCGTCGCCGGGCCGCCGGGGAGGTTCTCGAGAAGGCCGGGGCGAAGGAGATGGTCGTAGGAGGCGCGAGCGTCTACACGAAACACGCGAACTTCATCGTGAACTACGGCAAGGCCTCCGCCGCCGACGTGCGCACCCTCGCCTCGCTGCTCAAGCGCAAGGTCCAGGAGATGTTCGGCATCGAACTCCACGAAGAGGTGTTGTACGTGGGCCGCTGATCCCCGCTTCGTATCCGCTGAATCCGCCGCGACCCGCGGCGGATTTTTCTTATATCACAAGATATTTTTGTAACCGCCCGACGCCCCGTCGTATCATACTCGATGATGAACGACGGTGAGCGGGTCGCACTGGCCCGGCAGGGCCGGCCGGAAGGGTTCCGCAGCATCTGGGAAGCCTACGGCCGGTACATTCACACCCTCGCCTTCCGCATGCTGAGGGACCGGGCACTCGCCGAAGACGCCGTTCAGGAGACGTTTGCCGCAGCCTTCCGTTCGATCCGGGAGTTCCGCGGGGACAGCCGGCTGAAAACGTGGCTGTACCGGATCGCCTACCACGAGGTGCTCCGTGTCCGGGAACGGCACCTGCGTGGCGGGGGCTCGACGGAGCTTCCGGAAGATCTCCCGGCGTGCGACTCGGCTCACGCAGATCTCGAGGCCCGCCTCGACGTGCGGGCCGTCCTCGACCGGCTGCCGGAGCGGGATCGGGCAATCCTGATCATGGCCTACTGGGACGACCTGAGCTGTGCCGAGATCGCCGATGTCCTCTCGATCACCGCAAACAACGTCAAGATCCTGCTGTATCGGGCCAGGATAAAATTCGCCGGCCTGTGGCCTCGGGCAGACGAAGCCCGGCAAAAGGAGGTTGCGTCATGACCATCACCTGTGCGGTGTTCCGCCAACGGCTCGAACCGACGGAAGTGGGCCGGCGGCGTCCGGATGGCGCGGTCCAGCCGGAACCCGATGCCGCAACCCTCGAGCATCTCGCGACCTGCCCCGACTGCCTCGGCTGGCTCGACCGGGAAATCGCCACCCCGCCGTCCGGCCTTCGACCCGCATTCTGGGAAGCCCTTCCTACAGGTGTCGATGTCCGCATGCCCACGCCGACCGCTCCCGGCTCCACCCTCTTTCACCGGCTTTCGCTGCTTCTGACGGGTGTCGCCGCCGCCTTCGCGCTGTATCTGCTCACCGTTCGCGGTATTCCCCAGCCCGCGCGGCCGATTCCCACACCGGCGGTGGAGACCCTGTCGTTCCTGCTTCCCGAGGAGAAGCCCGGGGCGCCCTTCAGCTTTCTCGAACCGGCCCAGGAATACTCGTTCGTAACCAGAACCGAAACCGACGACTCTCACTCATGGACGTTTCTCGACCAGGATTCATCATTCTCATTCATCGAGGATGAAAACGACAAGGAGGAGTTATGGGAAGATCATTCACGTGGATAGCCTGCTTCGTTCTCTTGCTGACGCTCGCGTTCGGCGGTGCCGCCTGGACGCAGGAGCCTCCGTCCGAACCCCAGCCGGGTGACGCGCCGCCCGAGATGATGGGCCCCGGCGGACCGGGGATGGGGCCTGGCGGCCGGATGGGCCCGGGCGGTCCCGGCATGGGTCCCCGCGGCCGGAAGATCGATCCCGAGGAAATGAAGAAGATGGCCGCGATGCGCACGACCGCCGAGGCCTACAAGAACCTCGCCAACCTGTATCGCGAGCAGGGCAAGACGGATGAAGCCGTGGCCCAGCTCAAGAAGATTCTCGATCTGCACGCCTCGGTCACGGATCCCGATATGAAGCGCCGCGTCGCCGACCAGATCGGCCGCGTCTACAACGAGATCGGCGAGATCTACCTCGAGAAGGGCAAGACCGCCGAAGCCGAAGCGATCCTGAACGAAGGCGTCGAAAAAACGAAGGCGGAAAACCCCGAAGTCGCTTCCCGCATGATGCTCCAGCTCGGGAATATGTTGCGCAAGGCCGGCAAGACCGCCGAGGCCGAAAAGGCGTTCCAGCGGGTCATCGAGCTCAACTCGGGTGCGCTGACCGCCCCCAAGAAGTGATCTGATCCAATTTCGCAGCCAACACCCCGGAACATCGGTTCCGGGGTGTTGTGTCGAACGTGCTATACTCGGATCGAACCGCATCCCTCACGTATTGGAGGAAGGCATGCCGAACGCAATACCGAAAAAGCCCATTCAGACGGGCCCCAAGAGCGGCTACTCGGCCGAGATCCTGTGCCGCCAGCTGCACGCGTTGTATGATCTGCTCGACAAGCGGCGCGAGGAGATCCTCGCCGACCCCGCCTACAATCCCGACAACGACGAGCTGATCCAGGAAATGGACCGCATCGTCCGACGGATCGCGCTGATCCGGGAATGCTTCGAAGAGTTCTGCCCGAGCTGAGGGAAGAGGAGGATCACCATGGTGTCCCAATCGGTTCTCGTCACCGGCGGTGCCGGTTTCATCGGCTCCCATGTCGCGCGGCATCTGGTCGGGGCCGGGCACCGGGTGGTGGTCGTCGACGATCTCTCGGGCGGGTTCCCCGACAACGTGCCCCAGGGCGCGCGGTTCGTCGCGGGTGATGCCGGAGACTCGGGGCTAATCGAGCGGCTGTTCGAGGAGCACCGGTTCGATCAGGTGTTCCATCTGGCGGCCTATGCCGCCGAAGGCCTGTCCCATTTCATCCGTAGTTTCAACTATACCAACAATCTGCTCGCCAGCGTCACGCTGATCAACGCGGCGGTGCGGCACCAGGTGAAAACCTTCGTCTTCACCAGCTCGATCGCCGTCTACGGGCGCAACCAGCTCCCGATGACCGAGGAGCTGACGCCGCAGCCCGAAGACCCGTACGGCATTTCCAAATACGCCGTCGAACTGGATCTGCGGGCGGCCCACGAGATGTTCGGCCTCGACTGGATCGTGTTCCGGCCGCACAACGTGTACGGCCCCAACCAGAACCTCGGGGATCCCTACCGGAACGTGATCGGTATCTTCATGAACCAGCTCATGCAGGGGAAGCCGCTGACGGTGTTCGGAGACGGCACCCAGACCCGCGCCTTCAGCCATATCGACGACGTCGCACCCATCATAGCGAATAGTATAGATATCCCCATGGCCCGGAACCAGGTGTTCAACATCGGCGCCGACCGCCCCGTTTCGGTAAACGAGCTGGCCGGCGCCGTGATGGCGGCCATGGGCTTGCACGGCGAAGTGGGGCATCTGCCCGCCCGCAACGAGGTCGTCCATGCGTATGCCTCGCACGAGAAGGCGCGCCGCGTATTCGGCATCACGACGGAGCCCGTCAGGCTCGAGGACGGGCTCGCCGGCATGGCCGCGTGGGCAAAGCGGGCGGGTGCACGGACGGGCAAGCCGTTCGAAGGGGTCGAGATCGAGAAAAACCTGCCGCCTTCGTGGCAGAAGCTCCTGAAGCGCTGACCGCGCGGCCGCCCTTGCCGGAACGGGCGCTCAGGGTTTCGGCTTCGCGTGGTGCCCCGGTCCGGAGGGCACCGTCGGCCTGGTGCGGCTCATCTCTTCGACCGTCTTGAGCGGGGAGACGCCGGTCCGGATGAACTCGGCGGGCTGCCCGGGCCTGGGCCGGATGCCCCAGAGCGGCTTGAACGCTCCGGCGCGGAGCGAATACCGCATGTCGCTGATGACATCATCGTGGTCGGGGGCGAACGCAACGAAGCCGTCGGCGAAGGCCGAGAATTTTCCGACGTCGGCCCGCATGCGCTCGTCGAACGACGGATCATCCTGCGGAGGCAGGGTGAACAGCGGCACGGATGCGGTTTCCCCGTTCACCGCGGCCCCGATGAACGGCGTTTGGATCTCGTCTGCAACGAGGGTGTCGCCGGCGCGGTAGATCGACCGCCAGCGAGTGATGCTGAACAGCATCGGCGTCGTCCGGCCGTGCTCGATCACATGGCCGCGTTCCTTCGCGAGTTTCTGCTGGAGTTCGAGAGCCCGGTCGCGCTGATGCCAGCCGAGGGTGAGCCAGGCGACGGCGAACACCAGCCCGACGGCAGCGGCGAGCGGCCGGGCCGGCCGGAAACTCCAGACCAGCGCGGCGAAAAAGAGCGCCAGCAGCATCGGGTCGCAGATCGACACGATGTCGATGGCAAAGCGACGGTCGGTCAAGGGCCAGAGCAGCAGCGTTCCATAGCTGGTGCAATAATCGACGAACAGATGGCCGAGATAGATCACGGCAGAGGCGAACCAGAGGCTTCGCCACCGCTCGCGATCCTCCTTCCAGAAGAAGAACGGCAGGATCGCGACGAGCGCCCCGAGCGGGGCGACGAAAACGCTGTGGGTGAAGTGGCGGTGGAGCAGCATGCCGTCGAGTGGGCCATCGCCCAGGCTCCGGAACAGGACATCGGCATCCGGGAAGGTGCCGGCAATGACGCTCAGCAGCAGACCCCGGGCGCCCGAAAGGGCGGGAAAGGCGGCACGCGCGATCGTCGCGCTCATCAGGGTGTGTGTGACGGGATCCATGTATCCACTCTAAGCGGCTTCGGTCCCGCGGTCAAGGCCCCGGCGTCCACGGCAGACCCTGCCCCGTGACGCTGCCGGAAGGGGCTCGACGAACGAAGGTGTGCTATAGTCATCCGCAACAGATTTCCCAACCATGGAAAGGAACCGTCATGTCTGCTGAAACCTGGAAATTCCCGAAGGAGTTCTGGCTCGCCAACTTCATGGAGCTGTGCGAGCGCGCCGCCTACTACGGCTTTTTCATCGTCCTCACCCTGTTTTTGACCGACATCGTCGGCTTCTCCGACAAGGAAACGGGCGTCGTGGCCGGCGTGTTCTATGCGTTCCTCTATCTTTTGCCACCCTTCGTCGGCGCGTTCTGCGACAAGATCGGGTTCCGCAACGGTATGATCCTCGCGTTCACCCTGCTGACCATCGGCTACACCCTTCTGGGCTTTTTCCACGGCAAGCTCGCCGTGATCGGCATCCTCGGGATCCTCATGTTGGGCGGCTCGTTCATCAAGCCGCTGATCACCGGCACCGTCGCCAAAACGACGAACGAGGCCAACCGCGCCCGGGCCTACTCGCTGTTCTACTGGGTCGTGAACCTGGGCGCGTTCGGCGGCAAGACCGTCGTGCCCTATGTGCGCCAGGGCATGGGTCTCGAGTACGTCAACTTCTTCTCGGCCGGCATGTCGTTCCTCGCGCTGCTGTTCGCGATCTTCCTGTTCAAGAGCGTCGAGAACGAAGCCAAATCCGACAAGTCGGTCGGCGACGTGTTCACCTCGCTCAAGGCGATCTTCCTCTCGCCGCGGCTGATGGCCCTGACGCTGATCGTCGCCGGCTTCTGGATCATCCAGCAGCAGATGTACGCGACGATGCCCAAATACGTCATTCGCCTGATCGGCGACACCGCGAAGCCGGAGTGGCTGGCCAACGTCAACCCGTTCGTCGTGGTGTTGTTCGTCGTGCCCATCACCCAGCTGATGAAGCGGTTCGCGGCCGTCTCCTCGATGCTGGTGGGCATGATGCTGATGCCCTTCTCGGCGCTCGCCATGGCCAGCTCGCAGTGGCTCGAGTCGGGCGTGTTCGGCATGCACCCCGTGACCGTGATGATGATCCTGGGAATCGCGATCCAGGGCCTGGCCGAGTGTTTCATCTCGCCGCGCTTCCTCGAGTATTTCTCGTTCCAGGCCCCGAAGGGCCAGGAAGGAGTGTATCTCGGCTTCAGCCACCTGCACTCGTTCTTCTCGGCGCTGGCCGGCTTCATTCTCTCGGGCTTCCTGCTCGACGCCTACTGCCCCGATCCGAAGACGCTGCCGGCGGGGATCTCGGCGGCGGAAAAGGCGGCCGTCTACGCCAACGCCCACAACATCTGGTTCGTCTTCCTGGCCATCGGCTTCGTCTCGGCCGTCGCTCTGTATATCTTCAAATATGTGACCGACCGGAACCCCGAGCAGGCTCCTGCCTCGGTCAAAGCCTGAACAATGATCCACAGATGGCGCAGATGACGCAGATATCCTGGACATCTCTCTCCCTTTTCTGAGAGTTTTCCGGAATATCTGTGTTCATCTGCGTCATCTGCGGATAATCCTTCGTACGGTCAGCCGAGGAGTTCGGTGCGGAAGGTTGCGATGTCCTTCTTTTCGAGGATCATCCCGAGCCGCTGATGCGGGCGGGCGTTCGTCCTGAACCATTCGATCACCTTGCGGGCCACGTCGAGCGCGGCCGCCTGGTCGAGATCGCGCACCAGCTCCTTCGACAGCCGCGGAACGGCGCCGCCGTTCCCCCCGACCACGACCCGCCACCCCTTCGGCATCCCCACGAAGCCCAGATCCTTGATGCACGTCTCGGCACACTGGTTCGGGCAGCCGCTGACGCCGATCTTGAACTTTCCGGGCAGCGGCATCCCGTGATACAGCCGATCGAGCTCCATGCCCAGCGAGAGGCTGTCCTGGAGACCCCGCTTGCAGAAGGTCGTCCCGGGGCAGGTCTTCACGCTGCGGATGCAGAGGCCGGTGGCAGCCCCCGGATCCATGGCGAGCGCCTTCCAGACCGGATCCACATCCTCTTCACGGATGCCGACGAGGGTGATACGCTCGGCGCTTGTGAGTTTGAGCGCCGGGATCTTGAAACGTTCGGCGACCTCGGCAAACTTCCTGAGGGTCTGGGGCGTCACGATCCCGCACGGGATATGTGGGGCAATCGCGTAGGTCGTCTTGTCGCGCTGGATGATCGCGCCTTTGTCTCCATCCTGCAGCATCGTCACTCCTCCTTGTCGGTCCTTCGCGGATCGCCTCGGGCTGTCCAGAGCCCGACACCGCCGAACCAGAACCAAGGATTCTAACAACGAACGTCCCGGACCGCAACCGTCGTCCTCGACAGGGCAGATGCCGGCAGGAGGCGCCCGCCCAGACCACGGGCGGTGAGAAGTCCAAGAATCCTTCACCTCCGTGACTTCCCGGGATCTTCGTCCCGGCCACCTGCTCCCGATCTCTTTTCCTTGCCCCCCGGTCGTGCTATCCTCGAGCGTCCCACACCGGGACGATCTCACCTCCGGGAGACATCATGACACCCAGCACCACTCTCGAAGCCCCCTTGGCGCCGTTCAGCATCCCGCGCGGCCGCCTATTCCCCATCATCGCCGGGGCTGCCCTGATCGCCCTCTGCTCCGGCATCGAGATTCCTCTCCGGCCGGTTCCCATCACCGGACAGACCTTCGGCGTGCTGTATGTCGCTGCGCTTCTCGGGCCCGTTCAGGGAACCGGTGCCATCCTGCTCTATCTGGCTGCCGGTATTGCCGGGCTGCCCGTGTTCTCGGGCGGCTCCTTCGGGTTGTATCAGCTTCTCGGCCCCACCGGCGGCTATCTCATCGGCTTCATCGCCGCAGCGGCCATCGTCGGCAGCTTGTCCGGCAGGCGGATCGGGGGCATCCGGCTCCCTCGCGGGATCGCCATGTTTCTCGGCATGCTCGCCATCTATGGCTTCGGCCTGCTCCGGCTCTCGGCGTTCATCGGGTTCGAACGCGCCTTCACGCACGGTGTTCTCCCGTTCCTCGCCGGGGATCTCCTGAAAGTCTTCCTGGCTTCCATGCTTGCGCCACGCCAGCCGGTATCCGATCCCGGGCGGTAGCCCACGCCTTTTGACAATGACCGCATCCTGCGGTAACATGACCCCGCCTCCACCGAGGCAAAACTTCGGAAAAGGAGTTCTCTCTCATGGCTATCAAGGTCGACAAGAGCAAATGCACCGGTTGTGGCGCCTGCGTTGGCACCTGCCCCGTCGAAGTTCTCGAAATCAAGGACGGCAAGGCCAACTACAAGGGCGACGGCTGCATCGAGTGCGGCGCCTGCGTTTCCGTGTGCCCCGTCGAGGCGCTCAGCCTGTAAGCGTAACACGCATTTCACGGCGAACGGCCGGGCATCTTGCCCGGCCGTTCGTGTGTCAATGCGCTCGTTGAGCGGTGTCCGTCACATCCCGCTTGCAGCAGGGGTCGGCGGCTCCGCATCGCCTCCACCGGTAGTTTCCCCCGCCGACGGCTCCCCGCCGCCTGCCTCGCCGCCTTCCGGCGGGTTCTGCGTCGGGAAGTCGGGGTTGTCCCCGGTTGGGAGAGCGGGATCCGCGGGCGGTTCCCCGGAGGCCGGGGGCTGATCGGCAGACGGCTCGCCGGTGCCGGGCTCCGCGCTGGCCGTGGCCGCGCCCGGCTGTGAGCCATCCATCGGCTGTTCTTTTTCCATCTTCTCGATATCGGCCGTGACCCGGTCAAAATCGGATTTCGCTTTCGCGAGTTCGCGGCGCTTCTGCTCGAGATCCTTTTCGAAGCGGTCTCTGCGCCGGTCATACCGATCGTCCTTCAGGGTATACCACAGGCGATTTGCCTTGTTGTACTCCTCTTCGAGGTTCTTGATCTCCTCTTCGAGCTGGGGAATGCGCGTGTCGAGCTGTTCCCGCTGCTGCGTCGCCTGAGCATACTGCGCGGCCCGGTTCTGGCTATCTTCGTTCTGGGCGGCCAGCCGTTCCTGCTTTTCCATTTCGGACCAGCCTTTGAGCCGCTCCTCGCGCATCTGGGAAGTGATCTCATCGCTCTGACGCTGGGTGGCTTCCTGCATGGCTTTCAGGCGCTCGATCAGGTTCGCGGTCTTCGTCTTGACCCGTTCTTCGGTGGCAAGGGAGAGCACTTTCTCATAACAGGCGATCGCCTTTGCCATGTCAGCGTAACAGACGGCCTGGACGAAGCCCATTCCCTCGAGGGCATCGAGATCGTCGGGAGAAGACTCGAGCTTTTTCTCGTATTTGGAACGCAGCAGCCCGATCAGACCTTTGTCGTCCTCCGAGAGGATGCCGCGGTTCATCCGGATCGCTTTTTCGTAGGTGGAGATGGCCTCGTCGGCCTTTCCCGTGGCTTTCAGGTCGATGGCCTGCTTGTACAGGAGTTTTGCGTCTTCCAGGGATTCATCCTGGGCGGAACAGATCATCGGCGACTGCCCGAACGCCACTGCCAGAACCGGCAGCAGGGCCAGCAGCCGCAAACGCCGCGCGAACTTCCGTCTCACATGCACCTCCCGGCTCCCCTGAGCAGGGGTTTCGTTCACTGTATCACACCCCGGCCGCCCCGACAAGAAACCCCGCAGCTCCGTCGGGTTGACACCGGCGCGGATGGGCGCTAAGATGAGCCCGTTTGCCAGACAGGCAACAGAAATACAGCACAAGGAATGGAACAGGAGAAGACGGGAATGTCCGACAAATTCAAGGTGCTCATCTCCGACTCGCTCGATCAGTCCGCGATCGATTTTCTGAAGAAGAACCCGGCGTTCGAGGTCACCTACAAGACCAAGATGACCCCGGAAGAGCTGATCAAGGAGATCCCGGCCTATCACGCCATCGTGATCCGCTCCGCGACCAAGGTCACACGCCCGGTCATCGAGGCCGGCACGAATCTGAAGCTGGTCGCCCGCGCCGGCGTCGGCCTCGACAACGTCGACCAGGTCGCCGCGAAAGAGAAGGGAATCGCGGTCCGTAACACCCCCACTTGCACCACCATTTCCGTCGCCGAGCTGGCGTTCGGACTGATGCTGTCGGTCGCCCGCAAGATGGGCCGTGCCAACATTTCGATGAAGGGCCAGGAATGGGACAAAAAATCCTTTGAAGGCGCCGAGTTGTATGGCAAGACTCTCGGTTTGATCGGCACCGGTCGGATCGCTCAGGCCGTGGCTACCCGCGCCGTTGCTTTCGGGATGAAGGTCATCGGATACAGACGTTCCTCCACGGAATCCCCCATTCCCGAGATCGTCATGGTCACCAAAGATGAACTGCTCGCCAAGAGCGACTTCATCAGCTTGCACATTCCGTTCGCCAAGGAAGCCGGACCTGCTCTGGGCGCGGCCGAGTTCGCAAAAGTCAAAAAGGGCGTGTTCCTGATCAACTGCGCCCGCGGCGGCACGGTCGACGAAAAGGCGCTGCTCGAAGCCCTCAACAACGGCACGGTCGCGGCGGCCGGCATTGACGTCTGGGAAAAGGAGCCGACCGCGAACTTCGATCTGGTCAAGCACCAGAACGTGATAGCCCTTCCCCACCTAGGCGCTTCAACGGCGGAAGGTCAGAGTCGCGCTGGGCAGGACGTCGTTGAGGTCGTCATCAACGAGCTTTCAAAGACGCACTGAACGAACGACCAAGGGAACGCGTCCGCTTCCCGGGATCGGGAAGCGGATTCACAACAATCTTCAAAGGAGCAATCTGACATGGCTCGCATCTTCAACTTCAGCGCCGGCCCTTCCATTCTGCCGGTATCGGTTCTCGAAAAGATCCGCGACGAGTTCGTCGATTACAAGGGTTCGGGCATGTCGCTGGTGGAAATGAGCCACCGCGGCAAAATATATGATGCGCTACATACCGAATGTATCGCCCTCATCAAGGAGCTTCTGAAGGTTCCCGACAACTACAAGATCATGATCCTGGGCGGCGGCGCCACGCTGCAGTTCGGCATGCTCCCGTTGAATTTCCTCTGGGGCAACAAGACCGCCGATTTCACCAACACCGGCGTTTGGGCGAAGAAGGCGATCGACGACGCGAAGAAAGTCGGCAAGATCAATATCGTGTGGGACGGCAAGGCCGACAACTACGCCTCGCTGCCCGATCCGAAGAGCCTCAAGGCCAGTGACGGCGCGGCCTACTTCCACATGACCTCGAACGAGACCATCGGCGGCGTCCAGTGGCAGCAGGGCTGGCCGGATACCGGCAACGTGCCGATCTTCTGCGACATGTCCTCCGACTTCATGAGCCGGCCCGTGCCGGTCGAGAAGTTCGGCATCATCTACGCGGGCGCCCAGAAGAATGCGGGCCCGGCCGGCGGCACGATCGTCATCATGCGTGAAGACCTTCTCGAGCGCTGCCCCGAGAGCATCGTCAACTACCTCGACTACCGCCTGCACGCGAAGGAAAACTCGCTGTACAACACCCCGCCCGTCTTCAGCATCTGGGGCATCAAGCTCACGATGGACTGGCTCAAGAGCATCGGCGGTCTGCCCGCGGCCGAAAAGCTCGCGACCGAGCGCTCCAAGATCATCTACGACGCGATCGAGCGGTCGAACGGCTACTACCGCTGCCCGGTCGCCTCGAACTGCCGCTCGAAGATGAACGTCGTGTTCCGGCTCAAGACCGAAGAGCTCGAGGCGAAGTTCCTCGAGGAAGCCAAGAAGCTGAAGCTCGACGGCCTCAAGGGCCATCGCAGCGTCGGCGGCTGCCGCGCCTCGGTGTACAACGCCATGCCGATCGAGGGCGCCAAGGCGCTCGCGAACCTGATGGACGAGTTCGCCAAGAAGAACGGCTGATTGTAGATAGCGATATATAGCAACACACACAGGAGGGAGCCGCAAGGCTCCCTCCTTTTTCCGTACCGCCATCGGTTGCATCCGGATCCGCTTTTCAGGTATTCATGGGGGGATACACGTTCGAGATACGAGGATCGTCGGCTTTCGAAGCCGAAATCGAGGAGGATTGCCATGGGTGTCAAGATACTGCTGGCCCTTGCCGTGTTTCTGGCCTGCTCGCTCGGGGTTCGTGCGGGGGAAATCGGATTCGACGAGTCGTTCAGCCTTGCGGATGACCGCGAGGTGCCGCTGAAACAGTTGATTCCCGGCACGGATGAGCATTATTACTACACGTGTCTGCACCTACAGAATCGCGGGGAGTACCAGAAGGTCGACGAGCTGGTCGCTCAGTGGATCAAAAGAAGCAGCTATACTTCGCAGGTCCAGGAGATCCTGAACCGGCAGGCCCTGCTCAAGTATCCGACCGATCCCAAAGGGTCGCTGGCCTACCTGGCCGACAAGCTGAACCTCCGGTTCCAGCATCAGAAAAAGCATCTCAGGCAGACGACGAAGCATCCGTCGCGCCTCGATCCGAACCTCATCAGCCGGAACGCATTCCAGACCAGGGCATTCGCCCAGTATGAAGATCTGAGCGGATGCGAGGACGCGGCGCTCGACGTCCTGCGAGCATCGGATCTCGATCCTGCCCGTCGCAGGCACCTGCTGAGCCGCATGTCCCGGCCCGACGGTGGAGCCGCCCTCGCCCGCCTGGTCGTCGATGACCTCAACGCCGAGAACAGCGGCGGCTTCGGTTCGCTTGCGATCCATGCGAAACTGACGCGCGAGCAGCTCGAGGAGTGCGCGAAGCTGGCCCCGGAACTGCTGACCATGACGTCATTCGTCAATGCCATGCTCGCCAGGCTCCAGCCGCCCGCCGACACTGACATCCGGTTCGATCTGAAAGAGAAGGAGGCGTATCTCACTCGCCTGTGGGCCTTCGCCGAGTCCCTTCCACCGGTCCACAACTCGCTCAAGGCCTGCATTCTCTTCCATCGTCTCCGGCACGATCAATCCCTGGGCATCCATGACAAGGACCGGTTTCTCGCCTATCTCAAGCTCCCACGCGCTCAGTTCTACATGAACGCGCGCTGGCTGCGCACCGAGGAAAACCGGCGTTTTCCGGTCGACCTCAGCGCCGACTTCTCGACCTCCACCCAACTCCCCGCGATCGGAAACGACGAGCCTCTGGTGCGCGCCTATCTTCAGGAGTTCCTCGCCGGGGCCGATGACCCGGGAATGTTCCGCGAGTATCTCGAGTCGGGCTGGCTGACCAGGCTCTTCGCGGAAACGAAGCTCCTGAACGGCTCGCCCAACCCGGAGCGGTGGTATTCCCTTCTGCAGGCAACGGATCTGCAAGGGCTCAGAGAGCTCGTCGACATCGAGTTCCTCCCGACGAACCGTGAAGTCATCGGAACGGCCGATCCCATCGCCCTGCGCGTCGCGGTCAAGAATGTGCCGACGCTGATCATCAAGGTGTTCCGCATCAATGCCTTCACCCATTACCGCGAAACCGGCGAAGAGCTCACCACGGGGATCGATCTGGACGGCCTCGTGCCGAACGAGGAGAAGCTCGTCACCTCCCGCGAACCCGAGATCAGACGCCACGTCGAGACCTTCTCCTTTCCACAGATCACCGAACCGGGGATCTACGTGGTGGAACTGATCGGAAACGGCAAGAGCAGCCGCGCGCTGATCCGGAAAGGCCGCCTGGCCCTCACCCAGCGCATCGGCGCCGCCGGCCATGTGTTCTCGGTCTACGACGAGGCGAACAACCCGGTGAAGGATGCCGTCCTCTGGCTCGCCGGGCATGAATACACCGCCGATCAGCGCGGAGAATTCACGATCCCCTTCACCACGCAGCCCGGGTCGCGCAAGCTGATCATCCGGCGCGGCTCGTTCGCCAGTCTGCACGAGTTCAACCACCTGTCCGAATCGTACGAGCTCGGCGGCGGCTTCCTCGTGGCGCGCGAGTCGCTGCTCGAAGGCCAGATCGCCACGGTCGCGGTGCGGGCCGATCTGACCGTGAACGGCTTTCCCGCCGCGATCAGCCTGCTCAAACACCCCCGCCTGACGGTGACGACCGTCGATCACGAGGGCGTGTCGGCCGCCAAGGAGTTTCCGGAACCCAGGCTGAGCAATGCCGAGGAAACGCTCGTTTCGTTCCGTGTGCCCGAGAATCTCGCCCGGATCACCTTTTCCCTCACCGGCAAGGTGGACAACCTCAGCCAGGGCAAAAAGACGGATCTTTCCATCAGCCGGACGATCGAGCTGAACGGCATCCAGGCGACGGACAGGATCGAATCCCTGTTCGTGCGGCATCTGCCGGAGGGCTACACGCTCGAACTGCTGGGCAAGACCGGCGAGCCGCTTGCCGACCGGCCGATCCAGGTGCAGGTCAAACACCGGCTGTTCCGTGAGCCCTTCCACGGCGTGCTGCAGACGGCCGCGAACGGCCGCATCGACCTCGGCCCGCTGCCCGAGATCGAAGAGGTCGTGCTCACCAGCCCGGCCGGCTGCTCCATCCGCGTCACCCCGGCCACCGACTGGCATACGCTGCCGGGCACCATCCATGCTCTCGCGTCTGCCCCCATCCTCGTTCCCGTTTCCAGCCGCGAAGACATTCCGGTCGGGGAGCTGATTTCACTGTTCGAAACGCGCGGCGGGGCCTACGTCACCGACGGAATCGCACGGGTCAAGCGCCAGGACGGCTACCTCTCGATCGAGGGACTCGATGCCGGGGATTACGAGCTGTTCGTGAAGCCCCTCGCGCGGCCGATCACCATCCGCGTCACGCGCGGCAAGCCGGAAGGCACCTTCCTGCTGTCCGCCTCGCGCTACCTGCAGACCCGCTCGGTGCCGCCGGTCCAGATCACCGGTGTCGACCACGACGCCGCCTCCGGGCTCGTGCGCATCCACCTGAAACATGCCACCACCTCGACCCGGGTTCATGTTCTGGCCACGCGGTATCAGCCCGACGACGACCTGTTGGCCTCGCTCGCGAATCGGGGCGTGCCGGATCCGGTCCAGATCCGATGCCTCCTTCCCCTGTCACGCTATCTCTCCGGCCGGACGATCGGGGATGAACTTCGCTATGTGCTCGAGAGAAAATACGCGACGATCTTCCCGGGAAACATGCTGCGCCGGCCCGGTCTGCTGCTCAATCCCTGGAGCCTGCGCAAGACGGACACCTCGACCGACGAGGCCGCGAAAGGGGATGCCTGGGCTTCGGTGCCCGAGGCCGAACCCTCCGTCGCCGGCTCGGGCGGCGGCTTCGCGGCCAAGGACGCCGCTCAGGGCGGGGAATCGGCGTACGCCAGTCTGAACTTTTTGCCCCGGCCCGCCTTCTCGCGTTTCAACCTGAAGCCCGATCAGAACGGGCTCGTGACGCTCCCGACCGCCGAACTGGAATCGCGTCGGCAGCTCCACGTCATCGCGATCGATCTCGCCGACGTCGCCTGCCGCGAGCTGGCTCTTCCCGATCAGGCGTGCGAGCCTCTGGATCTGCGCATGTCGAGGGGGCTGGATCCGCAGAGCCATCACTCGGAGCAGAAAAACGTCACGCTCGCCTCGGCCGGCAGCACCTTCACTCTCGAAGAGGCTTCCAGTGCGAAAATGGAAGTCTACGACACGCTCGGCTCGGTCTACACCCTCTTCACGGCGCTGAATGCGGATCCGGCGATGACCGAGTTCAGCTTCATTCTGGGCTGGCCGTCGAAGTCTCCGGAAGAAAAGCGTGCGCTCTACTCGAAGTATGCCTGTCACGAGCTGAACTTCTTCCTGTTCAGGAAGGATCCGGACTTCTTCCGGCATGTCATCAACCCCTATCTGGTCAGCAAGAAGGACAAGACGTTCCTCGACCACTGGCTGCTCGGCGACGACCTGCGCCGGTATCTCGAGCCCTGGGCTTATGGCCGCCTGAACGTCGTCGAGCGGATCCTGCTCGCCCGCCGGATCGAGGGCGAGTGGGAAGCGACGAAACGTCATGTGGGAGACCTGTTCGATCTGATTCCCCCCGATGCGGAGAAGTTCAACCGGCTCTTCGCGGCGGCCCTGAAGGGTAGCGCGCTCGAGACGGACACGATCGGCGGCATCAAGGCGGACAGGAAAAAGAAGGCGATGGCCCCCCCGCCCCCTCCGCCGCCCCCATCCGCGGCCCCGAGCGGGAGAAGCGGTGGGCTGTTGTCGCGCCTGAGAGATTCGGCTCCGCCGGCGAAACCCATGGCGATGCCGTCTCCCCAGGCTTCCCGAGCGGGCAAGGCGCAGAGGCGCGAGGCCTTCGCTGCGGATGAGGAGGACCGGAATGTCGACATGCCGATGGAGGCCTCCGAGTTCGAAGCCTCCGCAGAAGGATTCGATATCGATGCGGATGTTTCGAAGCGCGAGCAGGCGCGGCCGTCGTTCCGACAGCTCGACAAGACCGAGGAGTGGGTGGAGAACAACTACTGGCACCTGCCGATCGAGCGGCACACGGCCGAACTGATCAAGGTGAACGGCTTCTGGCGCGATTTTGCGGCTTGCCCGGCAGATCGCCCGTTCCTCTCGACGCGGCTGGCGGAGGCAGCGAACAGCTTCCCCGAGATGATGTTCGCGCTTTCCCTGCTCGATCTGCCGTTCACGGCGCCGGCGCATGAGCTGACGCAGGATGGCAGCCGGCTGCATCTGAAGCCCGGCTGCGACGTCGTGATCTTCCACCAGGAGATAAAGCCCGCAGCCGCCCCCGAGAAGGGGTCGGCGATCCTGATCGGCCAGAACTTCTTCGCCCGTGACGACCGGTACCGGTTCGAGAACGAGGAGCGGTTCGACAAGTTCGTCACGGAGGAGTTCCAGACGACACGGGTGTACGGGTGCCAGATCGTGCTCACGAACCCGACCTCCGCGCGGAAGAAGGTCGATCTGCTGCTCCAGATCCCGAACGGCGCCCTGCCGGTGGAGCTCGGCTTCTTCACGCGAAGCCGGCACCAGGTGCTCGACCCGTTCTCGACCGTGACGGTCGAGTATTTCTTCTACTTCCCGAAGCCGGGAAGCTTCACACAGTTCCCGGTTCATGTGGCCGAGAACGGGCGGTATATCGGATCTGCCGAGCCGTTCACGTTCACGGTCGTCGACGAACCGACCCGCTTCGATACGACCTCGTGGGAATATATTTCTCAGAATGGATCCGACGACGAGGTCCTGACGTATCTGCGGAACAACAATATCGACCGGCTCGATCTCGAGCAGATCGCATTCCGCATGGCGGACGCAGACTTCTTCCGGAAGACGCTCGATCTGCTCCAGGCGCGCCACGTGTATCACCAGACGCTCTGGTCGTATGGCCTGAAGCACGGCGACGTCCCGGTGATCCGGGAGTATCTGCGTCACTCCGCCCTTCCCCGAACCTGCGGAACGACCCTCGTCAGCCCTCTCCTTACCCTCGACCCGGTCGAGCGGTTCGACTACCAGCACCGCGAATACTGGCCGCTGGTGAACGCGCGGGTGTACCAGCTCGGCAAGAAGCGCAAGATTCTCAACGCCCAGTTCCTGCAGCAGTATCAGGCCCTGCTGGCCGATCTCCGGTATCACCCGAGCCTCACCGACACGGACCTGATGGCCGTCGTGTACTACCTGCTGCTCCAGGACCGGGCCGAGGAAGCCCTGCGATTCTTCGACCGGGTGAAGGACCCGGCCGTCATGAATACCATTCAATATAACTACTTCAAGGCCTATCTCGCCTTTTCCCGCCGGCAGCCGGAACAGGCCGTCGAGATTGCCGCGTCGTATGAGAAGTATCCGGTCGACCGGTGGCGCAACCTCTTCCGCGACGTGCTCGCCCAGGCGAAGGAGATCACCGGCAGCGCCTCGGCCGTGATCGACGAGGAGGACCGCGATCAGCAGCAGGCACGGCTTGCCGACACGGCTCCGACCCTCGAGCTCAAGGTCGAGAACCGGGAAATCACGCTCCGGTACAAGAACATGCAAGGTTGCCGCCTCAACTTCTACCTGATGGATCTCGAGCTGCTCTTCTCGCGGAACCCCTTCGTGCAGGACGTCACGGGCCAGTTCGCGATCATCCATCCGAACGCCACGCTCACGGTCGAGCTGCCGGCCGGCAGGGATGTCCTGACGATCCCGCTTCCCGCCGAGTTCAAGGACCGGAACGTGATGATCGAGGCCGCCGGCTCGGGCATCACGCGCAGCCAGGCCTACTATCCCAACTCGCTCGGCATCCGGATGATGGAGACCTACGGCCAGGTGGCCGTGACGGCCGCCGACTCGGGATCCCCACAGCCGCAGGTGTATATCAAGGTGTTCGCCCGCCTCAAAGACGGCCAGACAGTGTTCTATAAAGATGGATATACAGATCTCCGGGGCCGCTTCGATTACGCGTCGCTCAGCACCAACCGTCTCGAACAGGTCGAGCGGTTCTCGATCCTGATCATGAGCGACGCCCTCGGCTCGGTCGTTCGCGAGGCCGCCCCACCAAGCATGTGAGCGAATCTGGCAACAATCTTGCTGGAATATTCTCACGGATGAGCCCTTCCGGAATTCAATCAAGGAGAATCCCATGAAACGCCTTTCCCTGATGATCCTGTTTTTCGTGACCCTGCTGGCGACCACGGCCGTCTCGGCTCAGACCCCGGCCTCGGCCCCTCTTCCTGCGCTGACCGATGTCCGCTACGAGGAGTGCCCGGTGATGGGCGGGAAGGTGCAGCCCGACGTGATGACCGTGCATGAGGGCAAGATCTACCGGTTCTGCTGCCCTGGCTGCATCGACACGTTCAAAAAAGATCCGGCCGCGACCATCGCGAAGATCAAGAACCCCACCGAAGTCCCGCTGAAGGTGACGAATGCCGACGGGATCTGCCCCGTCTGCGGCAAGGCGGCCAGTGCCGAGTTCTTCCGCATCGACGGCGACACCGTCACCTATTATTTCTGCAAGGATTGCATCGGCAAGGAAGCCCTCAAAGCCGCCCCTTCGGCCACGCCTGCTCCTGAGGCCGCATCCGGCGCGGCGATCGCCCCGGCCGCCGCCGACGCATCGGCCGACCCGGGAGCCTGCGGGGATTGTTCCTCCTGCGGGGCCTGCCCCTCTGCCGGCAAGTGACCCGATCCTGCCGTTCCTGACAAGCTGATCCGCAGAGGCGGGCATCTCCCGCCTCTGCGAATTTCTCGATCCGAGGCCACAGGCGCCGCGAAAGAAGAGCACCAGAGATGAGTCACCCTGGCGTCCGCTCCCTGTGGGGAGGTCTGATTGCCATCATCGTCATCATCCATCTTCTCGCAGGGCTTCACACCGGTCTTCTCCTCCAACGTTCCGCCGCGAGCCGTGCCGAGCTCCTCACGGATGCCCTGCTCGAAAGCGCCGAACAGACCCTCCAGGCCAGCCATTACCTGGAAGAGCGTGTCAGCGCGAAGCTCCGTTCTATAGCATACGATATCGCCTCCGCTCCTGGCCGGCCCGATCCCGAGCAACTCGCGAATCTCGTCCGGCGAAACGAGATCCGGTCGATCACCCTGTATGACTCCTCCGGCAGCCTGCTCCTCAGCAGTCCTCCAGGCGATGCGGCCGAGTCGCTGCCCGAGTCGTACGGCTGCCACGAGGTGCTGCATGGCGCCAAGACGGAGCATGTATTCGGTTTTTCCGAAGGCATGTTCTGCGAGGCCGACGCCTTCGGGGTCGCGCTCCGCATGCCGGACGGCGGCCTCGTCCGCGTCATCGCCGATGTCGCGTTCGTTCTCGGCTTCGAACGCAACGTCGGCCTTCCTGCCCTGATCGAGCGCTTCCGGCAGCATCCCGACATCCGTCGGCTCGAGCTCGTCGACATGCAGGACAAACCGATCCTGTCCCCGGCATCCGCCCCGGCCGGCACGAAGGGCATCCCCACCCTCTCACGCCCCATCGTCCTTCACGGGAAACCGGTCGGCCGATTCCTTCTCGAGCTCGACGATCCCGGCCTCTCGGCCCTCCGCAAGGCCGCTCTCTCGGCCATCGCCGTCTCCTGCATCCTTTCCGTCGGACTTCTCCTGCTGCTGAGACGCCGGGAGTTCCGCAACGCGGAGCTGCTCGAACAGAAACGTCTTCTCGAAGAAACCGAACGCCGCAGCGAAGGGCTGGCACGGATCGTTTCGGGCGTCGCCCATGAAATCCGCAACCCGCTCAACACCCTCGCCCTCGGCCTCGATTCGCTCCAGTCGGCGGTTTCCGAGTTGCCGGCCGGGGTGTCGTCAGAAGCAGGAAAACGTCTCGAGATGCTCAGGCAGACGGTCCGTGAAGCCAACAGTCTCGTCCATGGACTGCTCCAGACAACGCGTCCGATCCTTCCGAAGATCCAGCGGTTCTCCCTCGCCCCCTGGCTCGACGAAGTGAAACTCGCGTATGCGACATCCTTTCCCCAAACATCGCTCGTTTCGGAGGCCCCTCCCGGGTTGGCCGTCGAATCCGACCCGGAACTCCTCCGCCGCCTGGTCTGGAACCTGATTTCGAATGCCGCTCAGGCGGGGGCGAACCATGTGCGCCTCTCGATCGTGACGGAAGGCAGGCACAGCATCCTTCGCGTCACGGACGACGGTCCCGGACTTCCGCAACAGATCCTCGACCATCTCTTTCTGGCCGGCAACACGGCCCGGCCCGATGGAACAGGCCTCGGGCTGTACAACGCCCATCGGATGGCCTGTGCCCTTGGCGGCAGCCTGCGGCTCATCGCGAGCGGCACCGAGGGCACGGTGTTCGAGCTCCGGCTCCCCTCCAACCCCGACTCCACGGGAGGCCCTCATGGCGACCCCTCTTGACGTTCTCGTCATCGACGATGATCTCCGGCAGGCGACGCTGCTCGCCGAAGCCATCATCAGGCTCGGGAACAACGCGACCGCGTTTTCCGAAGCCGGCCCGGCTCTCGATCATCTCCGGCGCCTCGGCGCGCATCTCGTGGTCACCGATCTTCGCATGCCCCGCTTCGACGGCCTCGAACTCCTGAAGAAGTTCAAAGAGGCGGATCCCGATCTCGCCGTTCTGCTCGTCACCGGGTATGCGAGCGTTCAGACCGCCGTCGAGGCGATGCGGCTCGGAGCCCTCGATTATCTGGAAAAACCCGTCGACATCGCCCTCCTCCAGGGAAAGCTCGAAATCGTCCGGGAGCATGTCCTGCTGAAACGGGAAAACCGAGCTCTCCGGGCCCAGATTGCCGGCCTTCGGACCGATTCCGACATCCTCGGCTCCGACGAACGCTTCCGTGCAGTGCTTGCCCAGCTCGACCGGGCGGCGCCAAGCGTGGCCCCCGTCCTGGTCCAGGGGGAAACCGGCACCGGGAAAGAACTCTTTGCGCGCAGGCTTCACGATCTGAGCCCGCGGGCGGGGCATCCGTTCGTCGCGATCAACTGCGGAGCGATCCCGGAGAACCTGATCGAAAGCGAATTTTTCGGTCATTCGCGCGGCGCCTTCACCGGGGCAGACCGCGTCAGACCGGGCCGGATCGAGGAAGCCACGGGAGGCACGCTGTTCCTGGACGAGATCGGGGAACTCCCTCTCGCCGTCCAGCCCAAACTTCTGCGGGTTCTTCAGAACAATGAATACTGCCGGCTCGGCGACAACCAGGTGCGAAAAGCCGACGTGCGCTGGGTAGCTGCCACCCACCGGAACCTGGAAATCATGGTAAAGGAAGGGCGCTTCCGGGAAGACCTGTTTTACCGGATCGCCGTGATTCCTCTCCGCATACCCCCGCTGCGGGAGCGGCTCGGGGATCTTCCGCTCCTGATCCGCGAACTCACGGCACGCAAGGCGAAGCAGTATCGCCTTTCTCCGAAGGGGTTCACCCCCGAGGCATTCGAGGCGCTTTGCGCATGGAAATGGCCCGGTAATGTTCGCGAACTCGAAAACACGATCGAACGTCTTCTCCTGCTCTCGGACAAGCCGGAAATCGACCTCGGCGATCTTCCCGAACGGTTCGGCGAAATTGTCGAACCCGATTCCCGGGACCACGCCCCCCGGTCAGGCGGCACGCTGCCGGAGCGGGTCGACGAGCTGGAGCGACAGCTCCTCTCCGAGGCCCTTTCCACAGCCGGAGGTAATCAGTCGGAAGCGGCCCGCCGGCTGGGGATTCACGAGCGCACGCTCCGGTACAAACTGCGCAAACTCGGCGTCAAACCGTGAAAAGGGCGAGGTGCCGGAGAGCATCGACCGATGCTCGCGGCACCGGCCCCCGTCAGGCCGGCGATCCGATGCTCGCCGCTCCGGCCTCCTCCCGCACGATGCGCCCGTCTTCGAGGGTGATGATCCGGTCGGCGCGGGAACCGAGCGCGTGATTGTGGGTCGTGACGATCACGGCAAGCCGCTCGGTCTCGATGAGTTGCCGGAATAGGGCGAAGATGGCTTCCCCGTTGACGCGGTCGAGATTCCCCGTCGGCTCGTCGGCAATCAGGATCTTCGGTTGGACGATGAGAGCCCGCGCAATCGCAACGCGCTGCATCTGCCCGCCCGAAAGTTCGCGCGGAAGATGCCCGGCGCGGTCTTCGAGGCCGACGAGCCGGAGGAGCTCCATCGTGCGCGCCCGATCGACGGGCCGGCCGAGGAACATCTGGGGAAGTTCGACGTTCTCGGCCACCGTCAGCGCCGGCAGGAGATGAAACTTCTGGAAGACATACCCGATCCGGCCGCGCCGCACCTCGGTCAGCGCCTCCTCCCCCAGCCCGGAAACGGATCTGCCGGCGATGGAGAGCACGCCTGCATCAGGGGCGTCGAGACACGAGAGCAGATTGATCAGCGTCGTCTTGCCCGAGCCGGAAGGGCCCAGGATCGAGACCATCTCACCGGCCCGGATCGTGAGATCGACCCCGGAAAGAGCATGGACCGTCTCACTGCCGCGCCGGTAGGACTTTGTGAGTCCCTGTGCCTCAAGAACGATATCGGTCATCGTTGTATCGTTTTCGCTCTTCATGAATTGGTTCCTTTCGTTCACTCGCCCTCACGGATCGCCTCGATTGGCCGCAGGGATGAGGCGCGCCAGGCCGGATACAGCCCCGCGAAAACACCGAGCGCCGTTGCCCCTGCAAGCGCACCTGCCAGAATCGCCGGCGTGATTGCCACGATCGATCCGTGCGCGCCGACATCGATCAGCATCCGGAGTGCCGCCTCGACGCCCCTCGAGCCCAGCATCGACGTGAGACACCCAAGAACGCCTCCCGCAAGGCAGATGATCAGCGTCTCCGCCCATATCAACTGGAATATATCGCTCCGGGAAGCACCGATTGCCTTCATGATGCCAATTTCACCGGTTCGCTCGGCGACGCTCATCAGGATCGTATTGATGACCCCGATGATCGCGACGATGATGGCGATGATGGCGACGGCGGCGATCATCGTCTGGGCGGTTTCGACGAGACTGACGAGCGTGGTCTTCACCTGCTGGAGACTGACGACCTGGACTTCGGGCAGCTTCGCCCAGCGTTTCTCGAATTCGCGCAGCTTCACGCCCGAGAACTCCCGCAGCTTGATCCCCACGATCGTCAGCTCGTCGGGGCGGTTGAAGATCTTCCGGGCCGTCGACAGCGGCAGGAACACCGTTCCGTCATCCTGGGTCCCGGTCCGTTCGAGGATGCCCACAACCCGGAACTGGTGGGTGACGGGTTCGGTGCTTCCCTGCGGGGTCACGGTCGCGTAGAACGAGTCGCCGACCTTGCGCTGCTCGAACTCGGCAACCTCGTATCCCATCACGATCTCGTCGGGCGACTCCTTCGCGAACCACCGGCTTCCGGCAGCCCCGGGGGCCTGTGAAAAAGAGAGCCACGGCTTCATGGCGAGAAAGCTGTCGGTTTCTATACCACTAAGAATAGCAAAGGAGGAGGCCGAATCGTCACGGATGCCGCTTCCCTCTTTCTCGGCCACCCCGATGAAGATCGGCGTGATCGCCGCGATCTCCGGGTCGTTTTGCACCTCGTCGAATGTCGATGTCGGCAGATACAGCAGGCCCGTCCCCCCCTTGAGCATCATGGTGGCGGCCTCGTACGGGCATCCCTTCGCCATCAGCATGACCTGGAACCCCAGCTTGTCGATGCTCGTGTTGATCGATTCGCGGTATCCCACGTTGAATCCGATCAGACTGACGGCCACGGCAACGGCGAGCGCGATGCCGACAACGGTGAGACCTGTTCTGGCCGGGCGATGAAGCAGATTTCTCCACGCAAGTTTCAGATGTCCCATAGATTGCCTCCGTGTTCTCTTTCACGCCCCGGTTCAGCGCTCGAACCGAACGCCGTTCCCGACGAGTTCCAGCCCCGACGCGTCCTTCATCAGGCGGCCTTCGACGATGGCGGTACCACCTACATGCTGGGGAAACTTCATGCCCAGATGGCCGAGCTCGACACGAACCTGTCCGCCCGAGCCATCATCGAGAAAAAACCAGCAGCCGGAGCTGGGGCACTGGCGGACGATCCGGCCGGATGTGCGGAGGTCCGCCGTGAGATACCGGTCCGGCTGCCCGACGATCTCCCGCAAGGAAGTGAGAGACCTGATCTTGAAAGGTTCCCCATAGACCTCCGCGGGGCTCAGCAGGACATAGAGTCCGGCTCCGCACAGAACGAGAACGGACAAAGCGATCAATACAATAGTTTTCATGACAGTATCTCCTTTCGAGCCCCGAGAGGCTCGACGCATCATTCGTTCCGGACGCCCAGGTCCTATCCTGGGATCATTTTTCCCGGCGGGCGGCGAGCAAGGACTTCGTCCGTTCGAAGAACGGTTCGGCCTTCCGGTCGTAAACAAACAGGTCGAGAAGGATCAGGTTCTTCCGGATGCCGCGAAGCGATGAGGAGAAGTCCGCAACCACGTCGGCATCACTCCCCGGAGGGCGGATCCCGGCCAGCCGGTCCGTCGGATTTTCGGGCTCGGCAACCTTGAAATAGTCATGCTTATAGAAATCCGCCAGACTCATCCCCCGGAAACGGGCGCGGAACGTTTTGTCTTTCAATTCTCGCGCGGCCCGGCTCTCGATGCGCTGGAAGAAGAAATCCCGGATCTCGCCCGTCGAAGGATCGGTCGAGAGAAAGACCTGGATCACGCCGCCTTTCCCGGGAACGTTCACGCCGTGGACATACCCGATCCGCGTGTCCCCTTTGAACACGGAATACACGGTGTACGGCGTGTCGAACGACTCGTAGATCGGATCGAGATCGCTCCCGAGGCGCTCTTTCAGCCCCTCATACACGGCGGAACCGCCCGGCAGGGTGCGCAGCTCGCGGATCTCCTCCTTGAAACTGGTCACTTCGGGGTAGAGAAACTTGAGATCCTGGGCCGGATTGCTGAGGGTGCATCCGATGGCCGCGAAAACCCAGGCAGGGATGATCCATTCGAGAATCACGAAAGACAGCTGAACAAAAGCTTTCAGAAACCGGTTTTTCATGGCACACCTCCGTTCGGGTGGTATGACCCCACCCTCAGTCATGAGGTATTGCATGAAGCGTGCCAGGCGTCAGAAACGCCGAGGTGTTTCTCGAAGCGTTCCCGAGAAAGAACCGGGGGAGGCGGGAATCCCTCCCGCCCCCCCGCTGATTCCAGAGAGGATCCTACCAGTACCGGTAATACTGGATCGTCGTCAGCAGGTCGTTCCGGCCCATCTGGCGTTCCGTCTGCCGTTCGATGTTGAGCTTGATCCAATGCAGATTCGCGTTGCCGATCTCGTTGCGGAAATACCACGTGACTTCGCCGATCAGCGATGCATCCGCATCTCCAGGCCCCTGGCCGGCCATCATCGGCATCGGCCCGGGGCCGATCGCCTGGCGGAACCGCCGGTACTGCACCGCATATCCGAGCTTCCGGTCCCGGCGCAGATATTCTGCCTGATATAGTTGCGTGAGAACATCATCATCTTCATCCCGCCCGGCCGTCCACTCCGCGGTCATCGTCACCGTGCCGTTCGCGGCCGGCCGGGAATGGCGCATGTCGAGCCCGAGGCGGCGCGTTTCGATGAACTTCCCCCGATCTGCCAGAGCCGCAACGGAAGGGCTCCGCATCAGCGCATGCTTGGAAATGCGTTCCCCCGTGACGAGCGATATCCCGCCTTCCCAGCCCTTTTCGAAAAGCCAGGAGTTCGCCAGGCTGATCCGCAACCCAAGCAGCCCTTTCTGCCCCTCGAGCCGCAGATCGTATCCCGAGCCTGCCATGGCATACAAATCGTAATTGAGATCCTTGGTGAGGGCCCCCCAGAAGCCGGCATACCAGTCGCGCTCGAACCCGAAATTGCGCTCGTTCGACAGCTGGAGCACGGTGCCGTGGGTGTCGGTCTGGAGATTGATGCCCGAGGGAAGGTAGAAACGGCCGAGGCGGAAATTGAACCGCCCGATGTGCCGCGCGCGGGCTTCCGGTGAAAGGAAGGCATCCAGGGCATTGAACCGGTCGAAATACAGGTTGTGATACTCGAGAAACCCGTTTTCCCTCTCCTCCCCCTCGACATCGTTCTGGACGGGAAGGAACCCGGCACGATGCACGAACCGCAACTGCGCATTGAACGAGCCCCACGTCGTGACCGCATCGGAAAACCGCTGCAAAAGCTCGCCACCGTAAGACAGCCGACGATACGGCCCCGCGCCCGCATCATTCCAGGAAATCTGCTCCAGCAGTTCCTGTTTGAGGAAGCTCCTCGTCCTGCGTTCCCGTGTTCTGCCGGTACGCGATTCCGCGACCAGCTCCCCACCGGAAGCAGTCTCCGGCCGGGCGCCAAGGTCGGCAAACGGATCGCTTGAAAGGGATTTCGTGGCAGAAGCGGGGGTCGGGTCCGGTTGAACGGGGCCTGCCGCCACAGGCGTTGCCATGAACAGCGTGATCAGAACCCCCAGCAGTCTGCACCATCTCCCGTAATTCATCGTATCCCCCTTTATCCGGCGAATGATCGCATCTCATTCTGAAAGCAATTTCAATACCGGCAGGGTCAGCCCCCGCTCTCACCGGCTCGAGCATAGCATGCAACCGCGCCCGCCCGACACGGTTCGACAATTTCTTCCCGCGCTCGGCGATTTCGCCGATTTCACAATGCCGCCCCGTTTGCCGATAGAGACTGTATACATGATGCCACGGAGGGAACCCCCTTCCCATCGGCACGAATCAGGAGGCGGTTTCATGAAGCACACGCAACGCAGCGAACTGCGGTATTTCGCGTTCCTGTCGGCATTCTGTTGTTCGATGGTTTTCAGCGGCTGCGGCAGCAGCAGCGACGGCGGCGCGAACCCGGCCGGCCTTCTGCCTGCGCCCACGGTCCGAGGCGGCGTGGAAGGGTATGTGAGTCGGGATTCGGTTGCCAGAAGCCTGCGCGCCCGCATCGCATCCACGCTGTCGGAACCGTTCGCTGACGCCCGCGTCACCCTGTATGCCCTCGATCCCGAGAACGGCTCCGAGCAGGTTCTGGGAACCGGTCAATCGGATGATCGCGGCTACTACCAGATTTCGTATGCCGTTCCAGCCCTTCCGGCCCGGAATCTGATCGTTCAGGCCTTCAGGAACGGGGAAACGGCGGAATGCGTCGTTCCGGGTCTGAAGCAGGGCGCCGTCGTGAGAGCCCCGACGATGGATCCGGAAAGCCGCATCCAGGCGAAGATCGTTCGGGAGCTGGGCCGGTTCGGGAAGGCGGATGAAATCAGTCTCGGGGAACTGACGGCCCTCGTTCCCGAGGAGACGCTGACACGCTTCGATGGACAGCTTGGCCCCATCGTTCAGTCGCTGTTGGCGATGGACGAGGCCCGCCGCCTCAAGTTCGGCGAGCGGTTCAAGGAGCTTTCCGAAGCGGCATTCAATCTCCACCAGAGTATGATCGAAGCCGTCGAGAACGGGGAAATCAGCGCGGAAGAGGCGCGTCTGGTCTACCTTCGGAAGCTCGAGGAACAGGCCCGCGGGCTCGGTTTCACGAGCGAGGATCTGAGCGCCCTTGACGAGTTCGAAAACGCTTTCCTCCATCAGCCCATCGAGAAGCTTCTCCCCGGCCTCGGGGAAAGCGATGCGGCCGGTTCCGAGTTCGCAGCGACCCGCCTGCGCGAAACCAAGCACACCACCCTCGCCCTGGTTGCCGATGCGGTCACGACGCTCGTCGGTGAAAAATCCCGCACCGAATACGCGGGATTCTATCAACTGATCGATAAAATGCGTGGCCAACTGGATCTCGCCAGCACGCCGGCCGATATCCGGGCCGTGTTCGACCCCCGCTCCGGGCAGATGGCCGAGTTCACCCACTCTCTGGGAACGATCCTCGCTTCCCTGGGATTCACCCAGGACCTCATCGACGAAGTGTTCGACATGCAGCCCCCCGGCCTGATCGAGTCCGCATCCGCCGACGGCCTGACCAAGGTGTCGGCCGCGGGCGGCGCCTCCGGCTTCGAACCGGCGGGCCTCGTCCGGCACCAGAACCGGATTCTCGAGGAGCTGAAGGAAGCCGTCCGGCACGTCGCCGAGAAAGCCGCGCTCACCCTTTCCGAAGAACAGCTCAAGGCGATCGCCCTCCTGATCCGTGCGAAAGCCCCGGAAAAACTCGATTTCGAGGTGCCCGAAGCGGGAACCGCCGTATCGGCCCCGTCTGCCGGAACCGGCCACGGCGAAGCCGCTCCGGGAGAGGTCCCCCCCGCACCCCAGGACTGAAACGTCCGAAAACGCCTCTCGCAGACGAGCCGGAACCATGCTTCCGGCTCGTTTCTTTTCGCAGATTTTCATCGGATGATTGGCGCGGAAATCGACGCATGGTACAATACGCTGAACAGGTGCCGGGCCATACCCGGAAATTCGATGACAGAAAGGCGATGGAAGGCACGATGAAACAGGTAGACGTTCTCTTCACGAATGCCCACATCCTGACCATGGATCAGGAGTTCACGCAGTACACGAAAGGCGCTCTGGCCGTGAACGGCGAAACGATCGCGGCGGTCGGCGCTGAAGCCCAGATCCGGCAGGAGTACACCGGCAAGGAAACGATCGATTGCGGCGGCCGCGTGCTGATGCCCGGCCTGATCAACGCCCACACGCACGTTCCGATGACGCTCCTGCGCGGCCTGGCCGACGATCTGCGCCTCGACGTATGGCTGATGGGGTACATGATGCCGGTCGAACGCGAGTTCGTGACGCCCGAGTTCGTCTCGCTCGGCACGAAGATCGCCTGCGCCGAGATGATCCGCAGCGGCACCACCTGCTTCGCCGACATGTATTACTTCGAGGACGAGGTCGCCAAGGCCACGGCTGATGCCGGTCTGCGCGCGGTGTGCGGCGAGTCGGTGCTCAAGTTCCCGGCCCCCGACGCCCCGTCCTACGATGACGCGCTCAACTACACCCGCACCTTCGTCCAGAAATGGAAGGGGCATCCGCTGATCGTGCCCGCCATCGCCCCGCATGCGCCGTACACCACGACGCCCGAGCTGCTCAAGGCCTGCGCGGCGATCGCGATGGAGTTCGACATTCCCCTGCACACGCACCTTTCGGAAACCTCGCAGGAAGTCGACGGGCTTCGCGCGCAGTACGGCATGCCCGGCATCCCCTACTTCCGCAAACAGAACCTCCTCGACACCAAGGCGATCGCGGCCCACTGCGTCTACATCGACGAGGGCGAGATGCGCGAGATGGCCAAGCACCGGGTCGGGGCGATCCACAACCCCTCCTCGAACATGAAGCTGGCCTCGGGCGCGGCCCCCACCAAGCGGATGCTCGAACTGGGCGTCTCGGTCGGCCTCGGCACCGACGGCCCCGCCTCGAACAACGATCTCGACATGTTCGAGGAAATGCGCCTCGCGAGCTTCCTGGCCAAGCTGTCCACCCTCGACCCGACGGCGCTTCCGGCCCGCAGCGTCGTACTGATGGCCACCCGCCTCGGCGCACGCGCTCTCCACATCGACTCGATCACCGGCTCCCTGATCCCCGGCAAACGGGCAGATATGATACTCGTCGATATTCATCCGCTCCACAACCAGCCTCGCTTCAACCGCGACGAGACCTGCATTTACTCCCAGATCGTCTACGCGACCAAGTCGACCGACGTCACCGACTCGATGGTGAACGGCAAGTGGCTGATGCGTGACCGGAAGGTGCTGACTCTCGACGAGAAGGCTCTCATCGCCGAAGCCGCCGGCTTCGCAGCCAGGATCGACGCCTTCCTGGCCAAGCGCGAACAGTCTGTTCTGTCGAAGCTGGTCGCGATCGGCGGCGCCATGGAGGAGGAGAGCTTCGAGGTCCAGGTGAAGGTGAAGGTCGACGAGACCGCCCCGATCGTCGCCGCCCTCGAGAAGGGCGAGATCGAAATCGAGCGGAAACGCCATTACCGCCAGTTCGACACGTATTTCGACTTCGAGGATTCCACTCAGGGCCGCATCCGGTACCGCGAAGACGAGTTCGTCGACGAGAAGGGCCAGGTGAGCCAGGTCCGTGCACGTCTGACGCTGCTCGGCCAGGATCGCGAGAACAAGTATCCGTCCGCCGTGCTGCTCTCCCGCAGCCGGTATCTCGCCCCGGCGAACAACTCGCTCCGCTTCTACCGCGAGTATTTCCAGCCGAAGGACGAGACCGAGATCCAGAAGGACCGCCTGCGGTATCTCGTGCATTTCAAGGATACCGAGTTCTTCATCAACGTCGACACGATGAAGAAGCCGGCCATCGGCAACTTCCTCGAAGTCAAGAGCCGCACCTGGAGCCGCCAGGATGCCGAGAGCAAGGCGAAGATCATCGCCGAACTGCTCGACGTCCTCGGCGTCAAGGACCGGCCGACCGTCACGACGGATTACATCGATCTGGCCCTCAAAAAGTAACCACAGAAACACGAACCGGGCGCCCTTCGGGGCGCCCGGTTTATTTATATAAACGATATTATTTTTTCGCCAGATCCGTGTAGGCGCGCAGACCGTTCGTCAGCGCGGCGAGAATTTCCTCGGGTGCCGGCGGGCAGCCGGGGATGCTGATGGCAACGCTCACGACCTCCCGGGCCCCGTCGAACACGGCGTAACTCCCGGCGAAGAGGCCGCCGGAACAGGCGCAGTTTCCCACGGCAACCACGAGACGGGGCAGCGGCGTGCCGGAGTAGGTCTCGTAAACCGCGGCGAGGGAGTTGCGGCAGACGGGGCCGGTCAGCATCAGCACGTCGGCGTGCCGCGGCGAGGCGACGCAGTCGATGCCCAGGCGTTGCATGTCGTAATGCGGCCCGCCCAGGGCGATCAGCTCGTTGTCGCAGGCATTGCACGAGCCGACATCGAGATGCCGGAAGTGCAGCGATCCCAGCAGGCCCTTCAATCCCTCGGGGTCGACGGGATCCGCCGGCAGCGGGAATTCGATCTTTTCGAGATGCACGGCCATGTCACTTCACCTCCCGTGTCCGGAGCGGCTGCCACTCGTCGGCAGCCCCGAGCGCCCAGGTGTCGGAAACCGGGGCAAACGCGAGACAGGCGGGGGTACAGGCCTCTACGCACCGGGCACAGCCCAGACACCTGCCCGGGGCGAAGCCGGGGACGGGGCTTCCCTTGCGGAGGGCGCCGGTCGGGCAGGCATCGGCGCAGGCGCCGCAGGCGGTACAGCGGCCGGCCTCGACCGCCGGGCGTCCCGTCATGTTCAGACGGGGCGAGGGAGCCGTGTCCGGCTGTCCCACGACATTCCGATTCGTCAACGCAATCCAGAGCTGTTTGAACATCGCTTCGTCCTCAGCGGTCCACGTCCGCGTAGCAGAGCTCGAAACTCTTGTTGATCAGCGGAAAATCCGGAACGATGTTTCCGCGAACCGTGGTCGGGATGCAGGGCCAGTTGCAGTAGGAGGCCGTGCGCACGGCATACCGGTCGATCGTGCCTCCCTCGGCGAACCGGATCAGAAGGAGGTTTTCGCCACGCGCCGATTCGGAGGCACCGAGCCCCCAGGAGCCGGCGCGGGGCCGTGCGATATCGGCGCGCACGGGCCCGGCGGGAAGCTGCTTCACCGTCTGGCGAAGCATCTCAAACGACTGATCGAGCTCGGCGATCCGCTGCCGGAACCGGGCCATCACGTCGCCTTCCGGCCGTGTCGGGATCTTCCAACTGCCCAGCTCGGCGTATCCATCGTAGGGGTGATCCAGACGTGTATCGGCCGCTATATTTGACGCCCGCGCGGCGTGGCCGACGGCGCGCAGGGCGACCGCGTTTTTCGTCGTGAGGTACCCCGTCGTTTCGCCCCGATCGAGGAAGATGCTGTGATCGAGGGCGATGCCGACGGGCTTGCGCAAATCCTTCCAGAGCCCCTCGAACTCCTCGGTGACCCGCTGGATATCGGCATCGGAAAAGTCCTGGCGCATCCCGCCGGGAACGAGCACGTTGCGGAGGAACCGGTGGCCGCACAGGCCGCGCAGCCGGCGCTGCATCTCCTCCTTCACCCGCAGCCCCTGCTGGCCGAGGAAGGCGAAGCCCACGCCGCCGGGGATCGCGGCGATATCGTTGACGTGGTTGTAGATCCGCTCGAGTTCGGCCACGACGAGCCGGAGCGAGCGGGCCCGGGCGGGAACCGTCGTGCCGGCGGCCCGTTCCACGGCGAGGCAGTAGCTCAGGGCGTTGCTGACGGAACAGGTTCCGCACTGGCGCTCGGCAAGCAGCAGGGCCGAGGAGATATTGCGCCCCTCGGCCATCTTTTCGATTCCGCGATGGCAGTAGAACATCTGGGCATCGAGCGTCAGGACCGTGTCGCCGACGACCTGGATGCGGAAATGGCCGGGCTCGATGATACCGGCGTGGATCGGCCCGACCGGCACCTCGCAGACGCCCTCGCCCTCGACGGGCGGGGGAGGGAACAGGGTCCGTTCGACAGGATACGCGCGATCGAGCCGGACATCCTTGCGCAGGGGGGCGAGGTCGCGCGGCCAGCCGCCTTTCCAGACGAGGGGCCGGGGGTCGGGATGGCCGGTCGGGTGGAGGCCGAACATGTCGCGGATCTCGCGTTCGGGCCAGTTCGCGTTGGCAAAGATCGCCGTGAGGCTCGGGAACTCGGGTTTTTCGGCGATCACGGGGGCCCGGAGCACCAGATACCGGGGCTCGCCGGGCACATGGAGCACGAGCACGAGCCGGAACCGGGGCGTCTGGGGATGCAGATCCAGGGCCGTGAGCATCGCCAGGGCGGCAGCGTGGTCGCGCTTCGCGGCAGCGGCGACCTCGAGGAGACGGTCGAGTTCAATATCTGCCGTTATACAGTTCTGCGGAGAACCGGCATCGGGCGTGAGCCGCCATCCGGCAAGGAAGGATTCGAGCCTGCTCATTGGGCACCTCCCGGGATCACCGCCGCCACGGCGCGGATGACGCCTGCGACGGGCGTCAGCAGCAGAAGCGGGGTCGTCGTGACCATGAAAACGAGAACGGCGATCGAAAGATCGCGCCAGACAAGACCGGATTCGCGTTTCACCGGAACGCGGTCGGGCACTTCGGGTTCGGCGTGATGACCGGTCCCGTCCTTGTGGTGATGCCAGTGGTGGAAGGGGTCGTCGCCGAAGACGACCCGGACGGTATGGTAGAGAAGGCCGGTGAATGCGGTCGCCAGCAGCAGGAGCAGCCCGATCGCGAGCCAGACCCGGCCGGCGGCGAGGGCGGCCCAGACGAGGAGCAGCTCGCTGGCGAAGATCGGCCAGGGCGGCATCCCGGCAAGGCCGGTCATGGCGACCCCGAAGCCTGAAGCGGCGGCGGGACGGCGGCGGAGCATGCCGAGCATGCGGTTCATCTCGTGAGAGTGGGCCTCGCGGACCAGTTCTCCTGCCGAGAGAAAGGCGAGAGCTTTCGAAAGCGAGTGGGTGATGGTGTGAACCAGGGCGGCGAACACGGAAAGCGGGGTTCCGATGCCGATTCCCAGGGTGATGAGCCCGATGTGCTCGATGCTGGAATAGGCAAGCATGCGCTTGAGATCATGCTGAACCAGCAGGAACAGCGCGGCGAGAGCGACGGAGAGGAAGCCGAACAGCAGAAGCCCCGATCGCACTTCCCCGCCGAGGCCTGCGGCACTCAAAACGCCGGCCGCGCGGATGATGGCGTAGACCGAGCAGTTGAGCAGCACGGCCGAGAGGAGGGCGCTCGTGGGGGCCGGGGCCTGGGAATGAGCGTCGGGCAGCCAGGAATGGAGCGGCGCGAAGCCCGCCTTGGTGCCGAAGCCGACCAGGATCAGCAGGAAGGCCAGCTTGAGCAGCGTGGGGGGGAGCTGCGGCGCGAGCACCGCGAGACCGACCGGGTCGAGGGTCGGAACGGCGCCGGCGATATCGGCCGCGAACACGAGCAGGATGAGGCCGAGCAGCGAGAAGGAGAGGCCGACGGTGCAGAGGATGATGTATTTCCAGGCGGCCTCGAGGGCGGTGCGCTGGTGCTCGAAGCCGATCAACAGGGCCGAGACCATCGTCGTGCCTTCGACGCAGACCCAGATCAGACCGAGGTTGCGCGAGCAGAGGCCCAGCATCATGAAGAGCAGGAACAACAGGGTGAGCCCCAGGGAAACCGAGAAGGGCACGTTGCCGCCATGAGCTGCCGACGCGGCTGCCGGCTGACTGCCGCCGGCGGCGGCTGTCCGGAGCTGGCCCGCGACGTTGAGCAGGACGGCACCACCGATGAGAACGAGAACGGCCAGGAAGAACCCCCCGAGCCGGTCGAGATAGAAGAC
>ENA-UOWO01000488-UOWO01000488.1-activated-sludge-metagenome-genome-assembly--contig:-NODE-488-length-57501-cov-6.227692_pt1 | contig 57501 bp, 52 predicted proteins | sample MGYA00238148_ERZ761564 | MGnify/ENA primary metagenome ERZ761564 (study PRJEB28885, sample SAMN05720194) | activated sludge metagenome | isolation source: Anaerobic digester | place: USA...
TATTTTTTTTCCTCTGAATAAGCATACAAAAATGGTGTTGAAGATTTAGTCTCTACCTCTGCTGGTACGGCCGCTGCTTCCAGACGAACCTGAAGAAGATGAGGAAGAATGCGAGCGGGTCGCTCCGCTATTTCCACCTCCATTATCAAATGAACTACTTCTGTTATTATTGGACGAGTTATTCGATCGGTTGAAATCAAAAGAACTGTTTTGCTGATTACTTGTATTCCAGTTAGACGAACGATTAGTATTTGAATTCATCTGTGATTGTTGAGCACTTCTCCATGACCGGTTATAATATGCAGATTGCTGCGTAGAAGCTGTTGACGATGTCCTTCCTCCATCGTATGTCCTGCCACCTCCATTGTTGGTGACTGTGCTACCTGTATTACTACCTCTTGTTCTAACCTCATTTGGCTGACCAGAAACAACACTACCGCTGGTTGGACGCTTGCCATAGGTAACTCCTCTTCCTCCAGACTCGCCATCGCTGTTTACAATAATTACGTTTGATGGATATCCATAATAACCGCCATAACCATAGTTGTTGTAGCCATAGGAGCCACCATATGCCCATGATGAGCCTCCACAATAGGGTTGGTTCCAATAATTATATGAGCCTCCAAAATAAAAACTATTGGTTGAATAGTAAGGGTCGTACCAAGGGCTATTATTATACATTCCATAATAAGGGCTGTTCCAGAAGTTCATTCCTGAGCCCATGTAAGCTGAGGTATAGATGGGATTGCTATACCAGTTGTTCAAATTATTGTTAAACTGATTAAGATTGTTTGCGGGGGTGTTATTGAATTGATAGTTGGCGACAAAATAATCCTCGCTGTCGGCCTGAGCTCCTTGCGCATTTGATCGGGCGGTAAATTCAGGATTTACATCTCTTAAAGAGTAAGTAGCGTTACTGGCATATACTGGCTCATCCTTTTGGTTGAGATCACTCTTTTTTGAGTATGGAATATAAGCCTCTTCTACAGGTTTCTGAGCCTTGATTTTAGCACGATCCTTCGCATTAAAATACATATCATCACTCTCAAGGGTTTGCCCAAATGCCGAAACGGCAACAAAGGAAGAAATAACGCTGAGTAATATGATCCTGGTTTTCATGGCTTCTGTGTTTTAATCTAATGTAAACGATAAAACGGCTTAAAAGTATTGGATAAAGCTACAAAATTTAGCCGGTATTTATTCCGGTAAAATTATATTTGCCATCCGGTTCAAAATAAACAATAATTATACCAAGGATGGGCAAAGAAATTCCAAGTCGCAGTGAAGATTATTCACAGTGGTACAACGAGCTAGTAAAGAAAGCCGATTTAGCAGAACACTCTGATGTGCGAGGCTGCATGGTGATAAAGCCTTACGGGTATAGCATTTGGGAGAAAATGCAACAAGCACTCGACAAGATGTTTAAGGATACAGGTCATTCAAATGCCTATTTCCCACTTTTTGTTCCAAAAAGTCTTTTCGAAGCAGAAGAGAAAAATGCTGAAGGATTTGCAAAAGAATGTGCCATCGTGACGCATTATCGTTTAAAAACTGATCCTGCCAATAAAGGAAAGTTAATTGTTGATCCGGACGCCAAACTGGAAGAAGAGTTGGTGGTTCGTCCAACCAGTGAGGCAATTATCTGGAGCACCTATAAGAAATGGATTCAGTCGTATCGCGATTTACCTATACTAATTAATCAATGGGCAAATGTTGTGCGTTGGGAAATGCGCACCCGTTTATTTTTACGCACCGCAGAATTTCTTTGGCAGGAAGGACATACTGCACACTCCACTTCAGAAGAAGCTGTACAAGAAACCATTCAAATGTTGGATGTTTATGCTGAATTTGCTGAAACCTTTATGGCCATGCCGGTTATCAAAGGCAGAAAATCAGAAGGTGAAAAATTTCCGGGTGCTTTAGATACCTATTGTATCGAAGCGATGATGCAAGACGGAAAAGCATTGCAAGCGGGAACTTCACATTTCTTAGGGCAAAATTTCGCGAAAGCGTTTGATGTAAAGTTTACTGGTAAAGATGGAAAACTGGATCATGTGTGGGGAACTTCATGGGGAGTGAGCACACGTTTAATGGGAGCGCTGATCATGGCACACTCCGATGATGAGGGATTAGTATTACCACCAAAGCTGGCTCCGATACATGTTGTTATCGTTCCTATTTTTAGAAGCGAGGAAGATCTCGCGAAATTAACAGAGAAAGCAAATGAGATTTCTGCTTCTCTCCGCAAACAAGGCCTATCCGTAAAATTTGATAATCGGGATACCTATAAGCCCGGTTATAAATTTGCCGAATGGGAATTAAAAGGTGTGCCTGTGCGAATTGCTATTGGTCCTCGCGATTTAGAAAACGGAACGGTCGAAGTTGCCCGCAGAGACACTAAAGAAAAACAGGTAATTAAGCTTGATGAGGTTGTTTCAGAAATACCAAAGCTTTTGGATAAGATTCAGGAGAATATTTATCAGCGCGCGCTTACTTTCCGAACCAATATGATTACCCCGGTTGATTCCTATGATGAGTTCAAAAAGGTATTGGATGACAAAGCCGGATTTGTGATGGCACACTGGGATGGTACCCCTGAAACAGAAGCCTCTATTAAGGAAGAAACAAAAGCCACTATTCGTTGCATTCCGCTAGATGCGAAAGATGAAGCAGGTATTTGTATCTATTCAGGCAGGCCATCCGTAAGAAGGGTAATGTTTGCACGGGCATATTAGTTAGCCGTTATGGGTTATCCGTTAATAGTTAACAGGTAATCTGTAGCACACGATTAACTATTCACGATTAACGATTAACGCTTACAGTATAATTAGTACTTTTACCCTTCTCCCCTGATCTATGTTGATGTGGATTATCATTTTATCACTTCTCTTAATTGGCCTGGCGCTAATTATTGTAGAGTTGCTGTTTATTCCCGGAACTACGGTAGTAGGCTTGCTGGGATTGATTTTTTCTGTTACTGGAATAGTAATAAGCTACAGCCATTTTGGTAACGATGTCGGGTTCTATATTTTACTGGGAACCCTCGCTACAACAGTAGTAGCTTTTATTTATAGTTTTCGATCAGGAGCCTGGTCGCGATTCTCTCTCAAATCATCGAGTGAGGGTAAAGTAAATGAGGGTATGAGTAAGGATTTGCATATTGGTGATGAAGGCGTAACCATTTCTACATTGCGTCCTTTTGGCAAAGCTACCTTTAAGGACAAAACGATGGAAGTAAAAACTTCTGGCGACTATGTTGAGCAGGGTCAAAAAGTAAAAATTAGTCATATTGATTTAAATCAAATAACCGTACAACCAATTAACTAAAACCATGGAATCAGAAGCATTACCAATACTCATAATTGTTTTTGGGGGGATAATCTTCCTCTTTATTTTTCTCTATTTTGTACCCATTAGTTTATGGATTACAGCACTCTTCTCGGGTGTGAAAGTCGGTTTATTTGAATTGATGTTCATGCGTATTCGTAAAGTGCCACCGCGCATCGTTGTTGATTCACTTATTACAGCAACCAAGGCAGGCTTGCATCTTACTTCCAATGAATTAGAAACTCACTACTTAGCAGGTGGAAATGTTCCAAATGTAATTCGCGCGCTTATCTCCGCAGATAAAGCAAACATCAACTTAAGTTTCAAACAAGCTACAGCAATTGACCTTGCGGGACGCGATGTTTTTCAAGCAGTTCAGATTTCAGTAAATCCGAAAGTAATTACAACTCCCAAAGTTGCAGCGGTTGCATCTGATGGTATTCAATTGATTGCTGTTGCACGCGTAACGGTTCGTGCGAGCATTGCACAATTAGTCGGAGGAGCGGGTGAAGACACGATCCTTGCCCGCGTTGGTGAAGGTATTGTTTCTTCCATCGGTTCAGCAAAGTCACACAAGGAAGTATTGGAAAGCCCTGATAAAATTTCGAAGCTCGTATTGTCTCGCGGACTTGATGCCGGTACTGCATTTGAAATTCTTTCCATTGATATTGCGGATGTCGATGTAGGAGCAAACATTGGAGCAAAACTTCAGATCGATCAGGCAACAGCCGATTTAAAAGTAGCTGAAGCAAAAGCAGAAGAACGCAGAGCAATGGCAGTTGCACTTGATCAGGAAATGAAAGCGAAAGCAACGGAAGCGCGTGCAAAGGTAATTGAGGCCGAAGCCGAAATTCCAAAGGCGATTGCAGCTGCTTTCGTAAATGGAAATTTAGGTGTAATGGATTATTACAAAATGCAAAACGTTCAGGCTGATACTGAAATGAGAAATTCTATTTCAGGAACAGGCAAGGGAGGAAGTGCACCGAAAAAAGATTCCTGATTTTAAGCCCAGAATTAATATTGGCATAACCATAAAAAAAGGTTCCCGATTAATCGGGAACCTTTTTTTATGGTACAATACTTTTCCAAAACGTATTAAAAAATGTAATCCGTACTCAAAAATGCAGACTCCCTGTTGCGGATAATATTGCTTATGATTTGCTTGTTATCGTCTGTGCTTTTTGTCGCCACAATGGTGCGTATAGAAAATACGCGCAACGCATCGGCAATAGATAACGTACCTTCTGCAGAATCTTTTCTCCCGGTAAAGGGAAATGTATCTGGCCCCCTTTGACTTTGCGCATTCAGGTTGATTCTACCCACTTGATTAACAAAAGCATCCATCAGTTTAGCAAGGCGCTTTGACTCCGTTCCAAAAATACTTACCTGTTGTCCAAAGTTTGAGTTCACAACATATTCAATCGCTTCATTGTCATCGCTGAAAGAAACAATTGGAACCAGCGGCCCAAATTGTTCTTCATTATAGATTTTCATTTTATTGTTAACCGGATATAAAACGGCCGGATAAAAAAACGTTTCTAAATATTCTCCTCCATTTTCATTCACAATTTTTGCACCATGCTGCTTAGCGTCTTCCACTAAGTCACGGAGGTAATCTACTTTGCCTGGTTCAGGTAAGGGAGTTAATCCTACACCATTATCCCATGGCATTCCTGGTTTCAACTTCTTTACCTGATCATTAAACTTCTTGATAAAAGTTTCAATGATGGAATCGTGAACAAAAAGAATTTTTAATGCTGTGCACCGTTGACCGTTAAATGACAATGAACCAGTAATGCATTCGTTCACTGCGTTATCAATATCTGCATCGGGCAAAACAATAGCTGGGTTTTTTGCATCCAATCCCAGAATCGCCTTTAGGCGATGTGATTTTGGATGAAGTTTTTTTAATTCGTTAGCACCTTTATTGGTTCCAATAAAAGCAAACACATCAATCTTACCGGTCTCCATTAAAGCGCCCACCGTTTCACGGCCACGACCATAAATAATATTGATAACACCTTTTGGGAAACTATCGCGAAAGGCTTCAATCAACGGACGAATTAACAAAACACCATACTTAGCAGGCTTAAATACAACTGTGTTACCCATGATGAGAGCTGGGATCAACGTTGTGAAGGTTTCATTCAACGGATAATTATAAGGTCCCATACAAAGTGCAACACCAAGAGGTACACGTCTTATCTGCGCCATGAAACCTTGTTCTTCAACAAGCTTTGCAGATATACGATCAAGTTCTTTATATCCTTTAATGGTATCGACAATATAATCGCACGTGCGATCAAATTCCTTTTCAGAATCTTTCAGCGATTTGCCGATCTCCCACATTAACAACTTTACTACTTCATCCCGTTTCAATCGCATAGCGGAAAGAAACTTTTCAACACATTCAATACGTGCAGTTACACTCATGGTTGGCCAAAGTCCATGACCGAGTTCGTAGGCCTTTACAGCAGCATCCAATGCTTGAAGCGATTCCTTAGAAGTAAGCAGTGGCGTGCTTCCAATTATTTTTTGAGAATAGGCATTACCATTTTTTACACACACCGGACTTAAAACAGGGTTGAGGTTTCCATCCCACATCTTTAATTCACCATCAATTAAATATTCTCGTTGATCAATAGCGTTAGCAATTTTGAAGGACTCAGGAATTTCGCTTTCCGTTGGGAAAACGGAGGTTAAAAGGGAACTCATTATGGAATCAGGGTTTGGTTTTAATTTCGTAGATAATCGCAATACCGGAAGATGTGCCAATGCGATCAGCACCTGCTGCAATTAAAGCTTGTGTTTGCTCCAGTGTTTTAATTCCACCTGAAGCTTTAATACCTGTATGACTGGGTAAAAATTCTCTCATTCTTTTTACGTCTTCTACCTTCGCTCCACTGGGCGCTAATCCGGTTGAGGTTTTTACAAAATCAACTCCGGCATCTGCGCAAATTTTGCACGCTTGTTCCAGTTCGGTTTCAGAAAGATACGCAGTCTCAATGATTACTTTTACAATCTTCTGATGTTCATGCGCAAGTTTGCTGCATTTTGCTACCTCTATTTTTGTCCAGGGTAAGTTTGTTTTAAAAGAAGAGACATTCCAAACTACATCGATTTCGTCTGCACCGTTATCGATGGCGCGTTTCATTTCATCCAGTTTGGTTTCCGTCATGTTATATCCAAGCGGGAATCCGGCAACAGTTACTAAAATAATTTCTTCATTTCCGATTTCGCGCTGCGCACGCTCTACCCAGAAGGGTGGTACACATATTCCTAAAAAACCATATTGCTTTGCTTCCTCAACAAGTTTATCTATATCTTGAATTGTAAGTGTAGGATTCAGATTAGTGTGTTCAATGTATGAAGCGAGATTCATGTTGGAACGTTGGTGGTTGTTCGTTATCCGTTAATGGTTAATCGTGCCTTGATTAATATCAAGATACACAATCAAATTTTATAAAGAGGTTTCGCAAATAATGAATACATCCCAATTCTTCTTTGTGAACTTTTGTGACTTAGTTCCTATATTTTTTTGCCACGAAGTCCCAAAGGCACAAAGAAGCCACTAAGTAATACAACATCAGAATGATATTGAATGAATGTCTCTGCATTTTTCTTTGTGAACCTTAGTGACTTGGTGTCATTGTGGCTAGACTTTTTTACCACGAAGTGGTATCTCAAAAAATTTCCAGGAAGGCTACAATGAAAGGTGCCGATATAAGTAGACCATCGAAGCGATCCAGAAAACCGCCATGACCTGGAAGACTATCACCTGAATCTTTTATTTCGATGCTGCGCTTTAGTAGTGATTCAACAAGATCGCCTAGTGTTCCTCCAACAATAATGATCAGACCGACAATAGTCCATTGCCAGAGTGCCAGCGTATGAAAATAATGAGCAATGCCAAAAGTAAAGATCAATGCTAATGCAGCGCCACCGAAAAATCCTTCCCACGATTTTTTTGGAGAGATGCGCTCAAATAATTTTCGTTTGCCAAAAAATGTTCCGGCAAAATAAGCACCCGTGTCGCTGGCCCATAAAATGAATAAACAACCAAACATGATTTCATAGTTGTAAATTCCGTTTTCAAAAGCAGCGATGTTGAGAAGTGAAATGGGAACCGCTACATAGAAAATACCGAGGATTGTAATGGCAATATTGGTGAAGGGTTTGCGATCAGATTTTTTGTAAAGCTTAATGACAAATATGAGAGAAATCATTGGGAACACCAGAAAGTAGTATCGCCATGAAATCCATGTGGTCAACCTGTTTTCAATTAAAAACGAAAGTGTAAAAATGAAAAGGCCAATGATAGTGCCAAACGTTTTGAGGGGCACCATACCATCTAACCCAACGAGTTTATAAAACTCAAGCAGCGTAAAGAGTGTAAGAATAAAGAACACGGCAAAGTAAGTCCACTCGCTAAAACAAATTGCAGTGATTACCCCTGCTGAACCTGCTAAGCCTGTAATGATGCGTTGTGTAAGATTATTGTATTTAGATATAGGAGAAGTCACACTGATGGAGTTAGATTTTTTTGCTGATAGTATTTTCTAAAAGTATACAACAATACGGCAGTAAAGATAGCACTGAAGAGTACGCCCTGCCAAGGTACAGACTCCGTGTTTTCAATATCGATGTCAATAATTTTTTGTTGATGCAGATACAAAGCCACAACCGTAAATCCGTTATTCACAAAATGTGCAAGCATGGATAATGTTAAATTTCCTGACCAGTGATAGAGGTATCCAAACAGCACACCCAATAACATGCGGGGAACAAATCCATAGAACTGCAAGTGTATCGCGCTAAAGATAGCAGCGGCAATCCAGATAGACAGGTGACTATTCTTTGTGCCCCGAAATAATTCCTTCTGTATAATTCCTCTGAACACAAGCTCCTCACCTATAGCAGGCAGTATGGCAATCACAATAAAAGCTACAACAATTTGCGCGGTTGAATCATAGGTAGTGAGAAACGCTGTCAGTTCGGTAAGTCGATTCTCCATAGAACGCAGTGACTCTTCCCATCCAAGCGCTTCCGGAAATTTGAAATTCTGATTCCATTCAATGAAGACAGAATTCAACCCCATAAAGACAATGACAATTCCAATCACAAGTATGAAGGGAAGAAAAAAAAATGGTTGATCTAAAATCTTTTCTTCTGTCTTGCTCCACTTGCGGATAAAGAAAGGAATCAAGATTAGTCCTATGCAAGCCCCTACTCCTTGCATAACAAACAACAACATTTTTACTTCAGGATGCTTTACGGGGCTTTGCAATGCCTCAACAGCACTCATTAAATTATCAGGATAAAATGGGATGTAAAGAAAGAATCCAATGAGCGGACCAATCAGTTGAAACCCAAGAAACACTGCAGCGAGGGTTAAGGCTATTATGATAAAGGGCTTCGGTCTGCTCGCATCAAAAGAATCAAATCGGTCTTCTAGTTCTGTCATCTGCTCTATATATATATCCGGCATAAGGTTATCAAACATTCAAAATATGCACTTCTAAAAAGTTACCAGTTTCCGGTTGCCAGGTACCGGTGACTGGCAACCGGAAACTTTAGAAACTCCCATAAATGCTCTGAAAACTCTGTATGGCTGATCACTCTATGTTTAAGGTGTTACAAATCCACAAATACTGGTTAAATTTGCGCGCTAATATGGCAAAAATAGGTCAAATAGAACTAGGTGATTTTCCGCTGTTACTCGCGCCCATGGAGGATGTGAGTGATCCGCCTTTTCGTGCCGTTTGCAAAGAAGGTGGGGCCGATTTAATGTATACCGAGTTCATTTCTTCAGAAGGCCTGATTCGTGATGCGGCCAAAAGCCGTCAAAAACTAGATATTTTTGAATATGAGCGCCCCATTGGCATTCAGCTTTTTGGAGGTGATATAGGTAATATGGTGCAGTCGGCAGAGATCGCAACGGAGGTAAATCCCGATTTGATTGATATTAATTACGGTTGCCCGGTTAAAGCGGTGGCTTGCCGTGGAGCTGGTGCGGCTTTGTTACAGGATATTCCAAAAATGGTGAGCATGACGGCTGAAATTGTGAAGGCCACTCATTTACCTGTTACCGTTAAGACCCGTTTGGGCTGGGACGATCACACCAAAAATATTGTAGAAGTTGCCGAGCGTCTTCAAGACATCGGTATTCAAGCATTAACAGTTCATGGACGCACGCGCGTACAGATGTATAAAGGTTCTGCCGATTGGACTTTGATCGGAAAGATTAAAGAAAATCCGCGCATGCACATTCCGATTTTTGGAAATGGTGATATCGATACTCCGGAAAAAGCATTGGAATATAAAAACCGTTACGGTGTTGATGGTGTCATGATTGGTCGCGCATCGATTGGCAATCCGTGGATATTCAATGAGATCAAACACTTTGTACAAACAGGAGGCAAGCTCAGTCTGCCAGATATGGCCGAGCGCGTTCGTGTAACTAAGAAGCATGTCGATTTTTCAATGCGATGGAAAGGTGCGCGCTTAGGTATTTTTGAAATGCGCAGACACTATACGAATTACTTTAAAGGAATCCCCGATTTCAAACCCTTCCGTACACGACTTGTTGAAGTAGAAACGGTAGAAGAAGTGTATGCCATACTCGATGAAGTGATTGAGACGTATGCAGGGATGTTACTGCCTGCTTAACAATTGAACTAATTTTTGAACAACCTTTCTGCATTCTATAGGGTTTCTTAAATAGTCCTGGATCGAGTATCTTTGTTATTACCTTTTTATCAAGTCATGATTGTTGAAATAAAAAAGCCGATCACGAAAGCCAAGCTTGCCAAAGCCCACCGCACAATTCAAAATAAAAAAAAGAAGAAGGGCTTCAATCCAGACCAGTTTTTAGGGAAAGTGAAATGGGAAGGTGATGGTGTTTCTATACAAAGATTGATGCGCGATGAGTGGCTTTGATCTGGTGGTCGATACCAATATTCTAATTTACTTTACTTCCGGAAATAAGCATATTGCAGAAGTTATCCGAGGTAAAAATCTTAGTATATCATTCATCACCGAAATGGAGTTACGCAGTTGGCCTTCTTTAACTCCAAACGCTAATCAAACCATTTTAAAACTGCTCTCCTCGTGTCGCATAATTTCTTTAAATGATGAGATTAAAGAAAAAGCAATTGAAATAAGAAGAAAGACAAATTGAAGCTTCCTGATTCTATTGTGTGTGCAACCTCTATTTACTTAGATCAGCCTCTATTATCCGCTGATCCGGAATTGAAAAAAGTTAAAGAATTGGATCTACTTCTTATCACCATTTAATAGCAGAAATAATTGAATAAGCCCGTTGGTGCCACGCCCATCATTTTATTAATCACACTTTCTCTCATCTGGGGAACTTCATTTATTCTCATCAAGCAAGGACTTAAAGTATTTTCTCCTGGCGAGGTGGGTGCTTTGCGAATATCAGCGGCCACGCTTTTTCTTTTGCCCTTTGCCTTGCTTCGTCTCAAAGAATTAAAAACACGCGATTACCTTAACTTATTTGTTTCCGGTATGATGGGAATTTTTATTCCTGCATTTCTCTTTGCGTGGGCTCAGACAAAATTAGAGAGTTCAGTTACCGGAATATTAAATACGCTCTCTCCTGTCTGGACCATGATTATTGGAGCACTCTTTTTTACTCAGCGGTTTAAAGGTTTTGCATTAGCCGGTATCATCATCAGTTTTATAGGCGCCATTATTTTAGCGCTTTCACGATCCTCTGCAACCCTAAGCGGCTTTAATGTTTATGCACTGTTGGTTGTGTTGGCATGCGCATTCTATGGTGCCAATCTTAACTGGTTAAAATTTAAGGTAAGCAACATCAGTTCCATTACAGTAACCAGTGTTGCGTTACTGCTCACGGGTCCGTTCGCTATTATTTACTTGTTTCGCTATACCGAATTTACAGTGAAGCTCACGGAAACTCCTGGCGCATGGAAAGCATTTGCGTTCATCGCAGTATTGGCTTTGATGAGTACCGCCATTGCCAATCTAATTTTCACCAAGCTGGTTAAAATTTCTACTCCTCTGTTTGCAAGCTCTGTCACTTACATTATGCCAATCGTAGCGGTGATGTGGGGAGTACTCGATGGAGAGCAACTATTCATTGGCCATTTCATTGGCATGATTGCCATTTTGCTTGGAGTCTATCTCGCCAATAAAAAGTAATACCTGAATTTCTCTGTGTTTTCTCCGTGGGCTGTTTCTCTGTGCACTTTGCGGTCTATTTGTATTGTCTGTTGCGTTGCCTTTACTTTAAATATTGTAGACCACTCGTTAATAGTGCACTTAATCTACCAATACATTTACTACCTTGTTCTGAATGAATCAATTTGATACCATCATCATAGGATCTGGTGCTGGCGGATTAGCAGCTGCCATCTGTCTGGCAAGAGCCGGACAAAAAGTTTTAGTCCTGGAGCAACACGATGTTCCGGGTGGGTGGTGCCATAGTTTTACCCTGCAAGGACAACGGTTCTGTCCAGGAGTTCATTATATAGGGTTAATTGACAAAGGACAATCCACGAGCAGGTTGTATGAAGGCCTGGGCGTAGCCAATGATCTTGTATTCTTTCGAATGAATCCAAAAGCCTATGAGCACTGTTGGATTGAAGATGAAAAAATTGATATGCCTGCGGGCATAGACGAACTGCATGAAAGTTTATCCCAACGATTTCCAAAAGAAAGAAAACGACTCAAGAAATATTTGAAGCTCGTTAAAGATGTGAGCGATCAGATCCAACTCATTCCAAAGATGAATGGTTTTTGGGATGCCATCACCATTCCGTATCGAACAAGGTACATGGGCAAATATGGATTGTTCAGTTTAAAGCGCGTGATCGACTGGCACATCAAAGATCCGATGTTGAAAGCCGTGTTGAATATTCAATGTGGCGATCATGGATTACCTCCTGATCGTGCCAGCTTTCCGGTTCATTGCACGGTGATGTATCATTATTTTAATGGAGCCTTTTATCCGCTTGGTGGTGGTGGAGGTATTGTAAAAGCCATGACCCAGGCTGTTAAAAAACATGGTGGCGAAATCAGAACAAAACAAAATGTTCAAAAAATATTAATTCAGAATAATCAAGCCGTTGGAGTTGAGTTGGCAGGAGGTGAAAAGATTTTTGCGACTACTATTGTTTCAAATGCTGATCCATCGGCTACCTATCTGAATTTGGTAGGCAAAGAAAACCTGAGTGCAAAACTGCTGAAGAAACTTTCTAAAACGAAATACTCTGTTACCTCTTTAATTCTTTTTGTCACATTGGATATGGATGTTACAAAAGCGGGAATGGACTCAGGAAACATCTGGATGGCAAACGATAAAAATCTGGATAAGGTATTCCAAAGCTTAACAACCAATGAGATCATTAACGATGATGAGTTCCCTGGTGTATTCATCAGCTGCACAACATTAAAAGATCCTGCCAGTTTTAACGGACGTTATCATAACCTTGAAGTGGTAACGTTTATTGATTATAACAGCTTTGCTGAGTTTAACACAAGTGAAGATTATCATGGTGATGCCTATCTTCAATATAAAGAACGGATCACTGAAAAATTAATGAACAGTCTGGAGAAGGTAATTCCGAATGCAAGACAACACATTGTGCAGATGGATCTGGGCACACCCAAGACAAACGAGTTCTACATTAAGAGCACAAATGGAAATGTATACGGAACCGAGAAGTCATTTACGCAAATAGGTCCCTTCACCTTCAAAGCAAAGTCAGAGATTAAGAATCTTTTTTTATGCGGTGCGAGTACCATGTCACACGGTGTGGGTGGCGCAACGAATTCGGGAGTGGAGGCCGCAGCTAAAATTCTAAACTGCAGGTTCCAGGAATTATTAATACGAGACGAAAACCAGAACATCCGAATTTATGATGCCGAAGATCGTTCAACGTGGCCAGACTGGGTTCATCAAAAAAGAAAAGTGAGAAGGGATCGTTTGGAGAGTGCTACTGTGCCAACTGAATAAAAAGTAATCAGGCTGGCAGGTATTTTCAGAGATTGAGATAGGTATTCGATTCTTCCCCTTTTGTATTTTTACAAATGATCAAACACGTTTCTATTACAGTAAAAGGGAAAGTGCAAGGCGTATTTTTCAGAGCGGCAACAAAAGAGAAAGCTGATGAACTGGGCATAAATGGTTTTGTAAGGAACCAACCCGACCAAAGTGTGTACATAGAAGCTGAAGGAGAGGATGCATTATTGGATGAATTGATACTATGGTGTAAGCATGGACCACCCCTTGCCCATGTTGAAAGTAGTGACTCAGATGAAGGCCCCATCAAAGGGTTTAATGAATTTTTGATACAGCTGTAATTATTTCAAGACTATATTTTTGATTTTGAAATATGTTGAAATAAGCGGACTTTAGAATTTTTCCCAACCAGAGTCTGCGAGTGACTCTGATGCGTTGATCAAGAGAATTATTACCCACAAAGTCATATACATAAATGTTAAGCGGCATTTTTGAGAGCACCCCAACTAATAGATAATAAAAATAATTAACAACCAAATAAATATGTTCGGAATACAACACATCAAGTTTGACTCAATGACGTATGTTCTCCATTTTACTAATGGTGAAATAAAAAGAGAAGGACGTGGACTTTCATTTTTTTACTTTAGTCCGAATAGCTCTATCGCAGCCATACCTATGGGGAGTAATGATCTTCCATTTGTTTTTAATGAATCAACAAATGATTATCAAACCATTACCATTCAAGGACAGATTAGTTACAAAATAAGCACCCCAAAAACACTCGCAGATGTTTTGGACTTTACTGTAAACGACAATGGACAATACAAGAAGAATGATATTGAGAAGTTAAATCAACGGATCATAAATGAAGCACAAACTGCTACCTCTTCTTACATACACAGCATTAAGTTGAAAGACGCGATTCGTTCAGCAAAGGCAATAGAAGGGAATATTTTAGAAGGACTAAGATCCTCTCAGGCAATTGGAATGTTGGGGATACAAATATTAGGCGCAAACATTTTAGCTATCCAGGCCACACCTGAAATGGCAAGGGCATTGGAAACGGATACAAGAGAAAAACTACAACAGGAAGCAGATCAGGCTATCTACGAACGTAGAAACTTTGCAGTTGAACAAGAGCGCAAAATAAAGGAGTCTGAATTAAACACAGAGATTGCAGTCGAAGAAAAGCAAAAACAGATTGCTGAAAAGAAAATGGAATCAAATGTCCAAAAGGCTGAGAATGACAGAAAGCTTCGCGAAATGAGAATTCAAGCTGACATTGCTATTGAGAACCAACGGAAACAGCTTATCGAACAAAAAACAGCAAACGATAAGAAGGAAGCTGAAACCCAAGGTTACGTAATAGAGACAACCTTAAAACCGTATAAGGATATTGACTGGAAAACTTTAACTGCATTGAATAATAACCCGGATCCAAAATTCAATATCTCGTTAGCGTTTAGACAGCTGGCAGAAAATGCCGGGAAAATCGGCAACCTCAATATTAGTCCGGAGTTATTGGACTCTATTTTAAACGATAAGAAGGAGAATAGAAAATGAGCGTTGAATATGCCATCATTGTAAAAAACAAGACCAGGCTTGAATCATTAATTGAACGCTTCAATACTAAAGCTCAAGCCAAATTTTACATAGAGCGACTTGGTGGAAATTTTGAGGACTATGAAGTAGAGCATGACGCTTTTCACTACTCTTTAAATTCATTGCAAACTCAACTATCGAGAGTAGTTAAGCATAAAACGGTTGAACGGGTTTTTATGCCCTCATTTATATTTTCAGAAAACCAACTGATTGTAGTTATCGGACAAGATGGACTCGTTGCCAATACGGCTAAATATTCTAAGGGAATTCCAATCGTTGCAGTAAACCCCGACAAGCAAAGGTATGATGGCGTGCTATTGCCATTCGACACTACCGACTTCATTGTAGGCGTTGAAAGTGTTATGGCCAATAAATTCAAATCGAAGACGATGAGATTTGCAGAAGCCAAACTTAATGACGGTCAAAGACTTTTAGCCTTTAACGATTTATTCATAGGAGCATCCTCTCATATCTCAGCACGATATAGAATTTCGTACAACAAGAATACTGAAGAACACTCGTCAAGTGGACTAATCGTTTCCACACCTGCAGGGTCGACTGGTTGGCTCAGCTCAGTTTTTAATATGGCCTACGGAGTAGCGGGCATGTTTGAAAAGAATTTAAAACCCAAAAGACCAAAACTTAAAGACAATGAATTACTTTTTGCGGTAAGAGAACCCTTTCAAAGTATACGAACTCAAACCGGAATAACAGCAGGAATTATCAAAACCCATAATAGCCTGACTATTGAATCGCTTATGCCGACTAGTGGAATAATTTTTAGTGACGGAATTGAAACTGATTTTCTTAGATTCAACAGTGGATCAATTGCAACAATCGGGATTGCAAAAGAAACCGCAAAAATTGTAACAGGTGACAAGAAAAACGCGACATAACAAAATACTTCTGCAATGGTAGGGTTAAGGTATTAGTATTATAAAATTAAAATATTTTATGACCATGCGAGACGCTTGGTGAGCGTGAAGCAATTTTGTAATCTTAAACGCGCAACAGCTAAAACATAAAGGTTGAAGGTAATTTAAAAACATTAGACGATATGAAACTCAAAACACTAACGCTGCTTCTTTTAACTTGTTCATTTGCCATTGCACAAGACTACAAATCAATTGTTGCAAAAGCGGATGGGTTTTACGACAATAAAGAATACGAAAAATCTGTCGCCAGCTACAAAGAAGCATTCAAAATTGAGCAGAAAAATCCTGGCGACTTGTATAACGCAGGATGTTCAGCATCACTTTCGGGTGATAAGACATTAGCATTTGAATGGTTAAACCTTGCTCTTGAAAACGGTTGGGCAAATACAAACCATCTAAAAACAGACACCGACCTGACTGCATTACACGACAGTAAACAGTGGACTGAGCTTTTGACAGCAATGCAAAAGGAAGTGGATAAAAGAGAAGCAAACTATGACAAACCTTTACAAGCTGAATTAGTTGGGATTTTTAATGACGATCAAGTGATCAGGCGTCAATTTATTTCAGCACAGAAAGAGTTTGGCTATCAAAGTAAACAAGTTGATAGCTTAGGTAAAATTATGATGTACATCGACAGCGTGAATTTAATTAAGGTATCTAAAATATTAGATAAGCATGGCTGGGTTGGAGCAGACAAAATTGGCGGACAGGCAAATCAAACTTTATTTTTAATCATTCAACATTCAGACTTGAAGACACAGCAAAAGTATCTTCCCATGATGAGAGAAGCCGTTAAAAACAAAAATGCCAATGCAAGTGCATTAGCGCTTTTAGAAGACCGCGTCGCTTTGGGAAAAGGCGAAAGACAGATCTATGGTAGTCAGATTGGGCGAGACAATGAAACTCAAAAACATTATGTATTACCTCTTGACGACCCAGACAATGTAGATAAGCGCAGAGCAGAAGCTGGTCTTGGGCCATTGGCAGACTACGTGAAAAGTTGGGACATTATCTGGAATGCAGAAGAATACAAAAAACTTCTACCTGAATTAGAAGCAAAACAATCGAAACAAAAATAATCTACCGGCAACATGCGTGATGAACGTTGGCACTCATTGTTCTAAAGGCAGTATGATTAAAAATTGGATCATAATAACGTTGGTTTTACTAACTATTGGCTGCGACCAAAAGCCAAAAAAAAATATTATTGATGTCAACTCACGACAGGTAGAGATTGACTTTGCCCACATATCTATAAGTCTTCCAAAACATTTCTACAGATCTTCAACCGAGGAATTAACATACGCGATTGAAAATGCAGACTCATCAGAAATTTCAGAAAGCGATAGACTAGAAAGACTTGACCAGATTGAGACGTTTAGATTGAATTCACTCGGGGTGAAGTACTATCTTTATTTAGATACGACCGACATAAACAACACCATTATTTTCCGAAAAGGAAAATATCTTAAACTTGATAAAGCAGCGCAACAATATATTCTTTCTGACACTGAAAGGTCGCTGAAGTCGAGAGAAGATGATATTAATTTCAAACGCTTGGATACTCAGTTTTTTACAGGAGAAGAGTTGCAGATTTTAAAGCAAAAATTTGAAGTGAACAGACCCGAGTGGATCAGCTACACAACTCTATACATTGTGACAACAAGATCCAACACCTTTCAGATTATTGTGGAAAGAACCGATGAAGAAGATTACGAAGACCGGGTGACCAAAATACGAGTTGATTATTAGCAACAAGGCCAGCTTACGCGGGCTTAGCTTCTATCGCAAAACTTATTTTCGTTCACTTCCAGATGTTTTTGCTGACTTACACTTTTTAAAAGAAATCTGAGAAATGAAATCCATAAAATTTTCGGAAAGCATTGAAATTAAAGGTAGCGCTGAATTAATATTTGACTACACACAGGATTATAAAAACAGACTTGTGTGGGATACCTTTCTGACTGAAGCCTATTTATTGAACAATGCAACGAAAGCGGACAAAGGAGTCAAAGCCTGGTGTGTTGCAAAAAATGGACTTGGAATGGAAACAGAATATGTTTCTTTCAATCGACCAAAGGTAACAGCAATAAAAATGACCAAGGGACCATATATGTTTAAAGACTTCTCTGCATCATGGACCTTTACAGACAATAAAAACGAAATGACAACCGTAACCTTTCTGTATTCCTTCCGGCTTCGATTTCCTTACAATACCTTTCGTGTATTGGTTAAGTCTATTCTGAGAAGAAATGTGAGACAAAGACTTAGAGACTTAAAAAGCAAGGTAGAGGAAAATGCCAACCAACTCATGGGGATAATATAACAACCCAGACTTCGTTTTGTGTATAAGAAACAGCAAACCCCAAGATAACTTTCAAAACCCACCACCCTCCCGAAGGGAATCAATCATTCCCATCGCCTTAATGACTAATTTGTAGAATATGGAATCTCAAAAGTATGATATTCTTCTGGCAGACGATGATCCGGATGACTGCATGTTTTTCCAGCATGTGCTGGACGAACTTAGGATAAAAGCATCGGTCCATATGGTAAACAATGGAGTTGAATTGATGACTTTTCTGGAAAGTCAAAGTAGTCACCTTCCCGGTGTTCTTTTTCTTGACTTGAACATGCCGTGCAAATCAGGACTTGAATGTTTGTCTGAAATAAAAGAAAACCAAAAATTAAAACAACTACCCGTCATCATCTGCTCAACCTCCTCGAACCCCGAGGTGATGGACATACTTTATGACAAAGGCGCACACTATTACATCCGCAAGCCATCAGCGTTTGCTGAGCTGAAGTCCGTTATCAAAAAGGCGCTTTTATTTATGGAGCAAAATAAATTACCTCATCCCTTAAAAGAAAATTTTGTTATTCACCCGTAGCCTGAAAGAATTATAGAAAACCATAACGGCATTATTATAGCAACCGGTGAAGAAGGTAAAAGTGCAAAATTTGATATCTACCTTCCAGTTGATTGAGGTAATGGAGAAATCCCCACTCGGATAAAAGTACTAGCGAAGTATAGTTTCATGCATTAAAGAAGATTTTAAAAAGATATGTTGTGGCTGTTCGTCATAATTGAACTTTTTTGTGCTCCCATCCAATTTGGAGTCACTCAGGTTTTTCAGAAACTCTTTTAATCTATTACAGCATTTATCTTTTGCCAGAGTGCATTGTCAAATCCGGAAAGTGCAAAGTTTGGGTTTGATGGGTCTGATGCATCACCCATTCTTATCACCACCATGTTTTTACTGGGTATTACATAGATGCGTTGATCCTCCGCTCCCATAGCAGAATACATATCAGACGGGGCATCGGGCACTAAAAGTCCATCATAAACTGTTTGACCACCCGGTACCATATAACTTGTTTTACCATTTAACCACCATAAGTATCCGTATGCAGGATTTATACTTTGTGAAGTACTGATGCTTTCATTAAAAAAGGATTCATTAATAATCTGTTCCTCCATCCATTTTCCTTTGTTCAGTGCCAGGAGTCCAAACCTCGCCATACTACGGGTGTTGCTATGGTATATTTTAAAAATAAGTCCATAGTTCCACATACCGTCCATTCCAATCTTGCTTTCTAATTTAGTATCGAAGTAAGCTTCAAAATCCTGGCTGCTTGTTTCTGCTACAACGTCCATTAATTTTTGAAAAACATTATGGTAAGACCACCTCATACCGGCATCTTCCAGGTATGTTAAATTCGCTTTTATTACTAAATCAGTTTCATCATTAATTCCAGAAGTCATCGTCAACAAATGTCTTGAAGTTATTAAGTTTTCTTTTTCTATTGGCTCACTCGTCCAGCCTGTGCTCAGGTAATCAGATACTTTGTTATTGATATTCAACAAACCTTCCTGCTGCGCTATACCGGTGGTAGTGGTTACCAATGTTTTACCAGCACTATTCCATGGCCATGAAGACGTAGATGTATGACCATCAAAATACTCCTCCATCACAATTCTGCCGTTTACAAGAATCATAAACGATTTGGAGTTCTTGTCAAGAAGGTAGTCTTTTAAAGGTTGCACGGCACTTTGATTCCATCCCAGACTGCTAATCGATTTTGTTTCCCAATCAGTGCCTGTATTGGAAGGAAAATACATGGCTTCATCCGGAATGGGCTCGTCATCACCAGAACAAGATGAGAATAACACTGCGGAAAGCAAAAGGAGTTTTAGATAGTTCATCATAGGTCTATTAGACTTCTAATTTCTCAAAAAGTTTAATCATTCCAATTTTCAATTAGTCTTAATTCCGCAATTGGATATTCGCGCGAATTACATTTTCTTCCATTCAGAGTCCGCTGCGACTCTGATACGTTGATCAGGAGCAGCATATTTCTACACCAAAGTGATTTATATTTATAAATTGGTATCCGATGAAGATCAGAGTCCCTGAGGCCTGAGAATCTGATCGAGAATAACAGAGAAAGAAATTCTTTAAAATATATGCTAAAACTGATCGTCATAATTGAACTTCTATTTATTGCTACACTTGGCTACTCTCAGGGTCAGCGAAAAATCAAGGGAGAGATACGGGATGAGGATAGGAAACCCATTCCAGGATTAGTGGTCATTCAACTTGGAACGAAAACAGGAACTGTAACGGATGTTGACGGGAAATTTGAATTAACGGTTAGCAATGATCCAATGATCTATGTTCGAGCTGGTGCAATCGATCTTGAGATTTATCTGGAATATTCTCAAAAAGAAGAATTCAAAAAGGTAACATTGAAGGACTGGAAAAAGATTAAGAAAGAGAATAAAAGAATACTGAATGAGTGGAATAGAAAGTTGAAAAAGATTGACAAAAATTAATAACGATCCATAACAATGAATTGTGCCATTGCCGAGAGCCGCTTAAATTTGAAGCTTGGTTTTCAATCACGATAGATATCAGGACAAGCAACCTCACATACACGAACGCTGCGAGTGATAATTTAAAAATAGATAAGATAAAATATGACGTTAGACGAAAGTGACTATTTGGCTCATCAACTCTACACCGCATCAAAGACACCCCGGATAAAAAAAGCCCGAATAAGAGGTTGGATACTGACAACAGTAACATTTTTATGTATGACCTATTTATTTTTTGAAAACAGCAATGACTTCCTGGGGTATTATTTTTTGGTCGCATCCATTCTTAGCTTGACACTTTATCCCCTTTATTCCAGATGGAGGTATAAGCGACATTACAAGAGGTACATTGCAGATACTTACAAAAACAGATTTGGAGAAGAATGCAAACTTGAGATTAATGAGGATTTCATTGTGACAAAGGACAAGACCGGAGAAGGTAAGATCAACACCACAGAAGTAGAAGAGATAAATGAGATAAAGGACTTTTACTTTGTCAAAATGAGAATCGGTGTATCCTTAATTATTTCAAAAGTCAAAACAGATGCCAGTGAACTTGAAATATTAGTAAAAGGACTCAAGGAATTAGTAGATAAAAAAGGAGTAAAACACAATGTAGAACTGAATTGGAAGTGGCGATAAAATTACTTCTTATAACAACAACTCCATTCATTACCGGATTTAGTGTACGCTAAAAGTATTATCTTCAAATTACTTTTGGCTACTTGGATAGTGATGCGTTGGCCGCCAATTGCTAAATTGATTTCAACAAACAAGTAACCATTATGAAAAAAACAAAGATCTTGTACTGGGTTTTCACAGTACCGTTTGCCGGATTCATGCTTTTCTCTGGCATCATGAATGCTATCATCACCCCCGATTCTGTAGTCCTGCTCACGGATCAACTTGGATACCCGCAGTACATCATTCCATTTCTGGGAGTTGCAAAGATACTGGGTGCAATAGCAATACTCATCCCTGGTTTCCCGCGCCTAAAAGAATGGGCATATGCCGGATTATTCTTTGACCTTATTGGCGCAACATACTCCATGATTGCCATTGAAGGGTTCAAGCCAGAGCATCTCGGTATGCTCATGTTCTTTATACCGGGTGTATTGTCTTATATCTTTTACCTCAAGAAACTTAAAGGAGAGTAGTCAGCAAGTTTGGTTTGTTATAGATCATTTTTTTGCAGTAAAATGACGGACGAACTATATAGACAAAAAGCAGAAAACTGAAGAGCGATGAAAGCAATCGGAAAAACTGTAAAAGAAATTCTGATCAACGTACCCACAGACAGAGCAGAGCCTTTCAACCATCTGCACGATGTCATTGTGAAAAACCTGCCCAAAGGTTTTGAAGCAGCCATTAGTTATGGTGGATTGGGCTATGTTATTCCGCATACACTTTATCCTGCGGGATACCATTGTAAACCTAGTGAGCCACTCCCCTTTGCGGGAATTACTTCACAAAAAAACTCCATCAATTTCTACCACATGGGAATCTATTCGGATCCCCAAATTATTAAAATGGTTCGTAACCCAATATCCAAAGCACAGTAAGCAAAAACTGGATATGGGAAAAAGTTGTGTGCGCTTCAAGAGGTTTGATGAGATTCCCTATAAACTCATTGGTGACTTAATGAAAAAGATGAGCGCGAAGGAATGGATCGAACTCTATGAGAAAAGTTTTGTGAAGAAGAAGTAGGTAAACAATCAGTTGAAAGGCTTTGCTGAACAAGGCTACGCCATCGCCTTTTTCAAAATACCTTTTTGAGGATCAATCTTAACTTCGAAAAACTTAGTGATGAAGGTACTTAATCTCATGCCCACCATCTGGGGTGTGTATTCTTCCGGATAAAAAACGGTGAGTTCTAGTATCGCCCTAATGAAATTCTCGTGCTTGCAAAATTCTTTGACCCACTTCTTATAAGCTGTTTCCCATTCTTCCTGATAGCGACTGCTTTCATCACGACCATCAAAACCAAACTCCAATTGATTGTCGCCATAGAAGGTAAAACGGAACACGCCAGCCAATGCCAGATAAAATTCTTCGAGATGGCTCATATCAGTATTGGTGTGTTGCTGAACCTTCTGAGATGTTTCATCAGCAAGACCCAACGGATTGCACCGCAGCATGTACTCCACTTTGACAAAATCAACAAGGTATTGAAGCAGATTCTCCTGCATGGCGAGCTGCGCCTGTTCCAGAATGTAGTTTTTGTCGCGGGGAAAGAACTTTCGAATCACAAATGAAAAGTTTGACAAAGCTATACTTTATTCGCCAGACCATCAATTTTTTCCGAAAGTCAAGCTTTCGGCTGAACACTTATTCTTTTACATTTGACAACAAACTCTTTTTTATGAAAACTTCTATACTCTCAATCACCTTTGTTCTAACGTTCGCATTCGCCTCTGCCCAACAACTAAAGGTTGAAAGCAAGACCATCAAAAATCAGGAAGGAAAGGATATAGAAGCCTGGGTTGCCCATTTGGATCAGAACACAGAGGATTGTATGGAATCCTATGAAGATTTCATGAAGGATGTATTTAATCTCAAAACATCAAAGGAAAATAAGACCATGATGATGGCAGAGAAGGTAATGCTCACTGAGATGTCGGATCTTCGCCTTGACCAACGCACATTTTTTATTACCGAATCGGCCGGCACAGCCGTTGGGTTTACGTTTAGTCCCGGTTACGATCTCCACTTTGGAACGAAATTGTATGAGAGTGAATTTGAAAAAGGAGAAAAACTGGTGAAGTCATTTGTTAAATTTCACTACAAAGATTTTTACAACAAGAAGATCAAAGTAATTCAAAATGCACTGGTCGATAAACAAGATGAAATTACTTCTGATGAGAAGAAGATTGACAAGAACAAGAGATCGATGTTGGACAACAACAAGAAAATAAGCAATGGCGATTCAGATGCTGCTAAGTTGAGAATTAAAAACGACAGCTTAGAAAAAGAGAATGTTACGCTGGAGGCACAGGTAGCCAGTGATCGATCCGAAATTAAATCCTTACAAGATCAATTGATTAAGTTTCAGGAAAGCTTAAGCAAAGTGGATGAATTCTAATGAATAAACGAATCCGCTCAGGTAGTCCACTTGTGTTCACAATAGAAACACCGATTCTGTCGGATAATATTAATGGAGATTGGGAATCCAAGCAGTAACCAACTCCAACCAACTGAAGATTTTGAAAGCCTTTCTGCCCTTGTGTTATTCGAGCCGCACTTTGGGCATTTCAATTCATCGTGAACAGAATCTATAGTGTGGTCAACCTGAATCTCATCCGTTCTCTCGGCAAGTATTCTTTTGGCGTTTTCGATATCATTATTCAGAACTCTTAACTTAATTCCTCCCACAGCATTTTTTAGAGTCCAATCTATCGTGATCGTATTTTCATCAGCCAGGTAACACGTGATTTCATTGTCATCCAATTTTTGTTTCTCAAAATTGGCAGTAACGTAATCGTCATAGGTTGCTATCGTTACAAAGTCATTCACGTTTCTTACTAGATCAAGATTACCTTAACGAATTGTCTTAAAATTTTTCTGCACTTGCCGAATTAAACGAATTAACATACTGCGTTGGAACTGCTCCGTTCAGCATGGCACCCGATGGTACTGAAGGATAAATTTCTTCGAAGGTACGTACCTCATTCATAAATACCCTACGCGTAATCTGATGTCGGTTAAGGCCAGCCGGACTATTCAAGCCTGAAGCACCAATCAACTCCACAAAACTTTCAACTGTGTTTTTATGGTAGTTGGCTACGCGAACTTTCTTATCCTCTACCACAAGGCCTTTGATAAAGTAAGGATCTTGTGTTGCCACCCCAGTTGGACAGGTATTCTTGTTACACTCTAATGCCTGAATGCAACCCAGAGCCATCATCATTGCACGAGCGCTGTTACAGATGTCGGCACCAAGAGCAATGGCACGCACCATTTGAAAACCGGTAAGAATTTTTCCGGAGGCAATAATTTTAATATGCTTCTTGATGCCAAACCCATTAAGCATGTTTACAACAAAGGCAAGTCCATCGAGTAAAGGCATCCCTACAAAATTTGAAAACTCAGGTGGCGCTGCGCCCGTTCCACCTTCACCACCATCGACTGTAATAAAATCTGGATAGGTATCGAGCTCTACCATTGCTTTGCAAATCGAAATAAATTCGCTTTTGCGTCCAATGCACAACTTGAAGCCAATGGGTTTTCCACCCGACAGGTCACGTAATTTTTTAACAAAAAGAATTAACTCTTTTGGTGTAGAGAAAGCGCTATGAAAGGGAGGTGAGTAAACCGTTGTGCCGGCTTTCACTCCTCGTATGGCTGCAACTTCTGGTGTGTTTTTAGCCGCTGGCAAAATACCACCATGACCAGGTTTTGCACCTTGCGAAAGTTTTATTTCAATCATTTTCACTTCTGGCTTCAGCGCATTGATTTTAAATGCATCGCCTGAGAAATTGCCATTCTCATCGCGTGCTCCAAAATATCCTGTACCAATTTGCCAGATAATGTCTCCCCCATTTTTTAAGTGATATGGGCTGAGTCCACCTTCTCCAGTATTATGGGCAAAGCCTCCGATTTTTGCACCTGCGTTCAAAGCTTCTACTGCATTACTGCTCAATGAACCAAAACTCATGGCGGATACATTCAACAAGCTGGCTGAATAAGGTTGTGTGCAATCTTTGTTACCTACCACGCTTCGGGGATGGTGATCGACTTTGTGAAAATCAACCGGTACTATTGAATGTCCAATCCATTCGTAGCCTTCTGCATAAACATCAAGTTGTGTTCCGAAAGGCGTTGTGTCAACTTGTTTTTTTGCGCGTTGATAAATAACAGAGCGGTCGTTTCTATTAATAGGCAAGCCATCGGTATCCGACTCCACAAAATACTGTTGAATTTTTGGACGTAAATCTTCAAATACATATCGCAATCTGCCCAACACCGGGAAGTTCCGCTTCAGTGACTGGCGGGTTTGCACCATATCCTCGATTCCCATAAAGATCAGCGGTCCGACAATAATGAATAAGAAAAGTACATCAATCCAATAAAAAGACCAGAAAATAAGAAGGCCTGAAACAATGATGGAGGTGAGCACGAATATTTTTCTCATAGGATATAGAGGATGGTTACCAAATATAGCAATGTTGGGGGAAGAATGGTTAATGGTTAATGGTTATCCGTTAATCGTTTTGGAGCGAGCAAGCAATGGACTAACCCTTCATTTTCTTTTCCTCTGGCTCCCGAAACTAAAGTAAGTCGTAATCATGTGGGCCTGTAATCCATCTGATCGTTTATAATAGGCATAACGCAATTCAACTTCCTTAAAGGTAATGTAATGTTGTGCATTGAAGGGAGCGTACCGAATACCAATCCCCGTCTTAAAACTTGTAAACCCAGACAAATCATAATCAGAAGTATAGAATTGTTGATTGATGTCGTGGAGTTTGTAAGGCTTAAAATAATTGGCTTTTGTTTGTGAGTATAGTCTTACAAATGGAGTGAACGTTAATACACGCGTTGCTTTAATAGGTGATTCGACTGCTAAGGTATGTGCCTCAATGCCGAAATCATCCCAATAAAAACGATAGTACGATCGAAGTATCCATCTGCTTCCTATAAAGGAATTGAGTTGAATACCTAACGGGATCTTCATTCGGCTCCCTGGAAGATTTTCTACACGCTCACTGTCATCTGTAAAGTATACCCTATGAAAAGGTGTGGCTAACTCACCTGTCTGATAGGACACACCCGGGTAAATTCCCAATGCCATCCTCTTGTTTAGCGTTTGATAAAGTCCGAAAGAAAAGTTGAATGAATTTCGCTGGTGCGAATCGAACCATTCTTTTGTGCGCAACTCTTCCGGGTAAATGAGTTTGATGGGTTTGCCGTTTTCAAACCTTCCCCAACGTAAGTCGTCAAAAAATACCTGCGCATTGGCCGACAGTGCGCGCGATTGATCTGCGCTGGTTTTGCTCCAGTTTAAACCCGCTCCACGCGATGTATAATCCGATTCAATTGAATACATTAAATTTCCACCAACTCGATTTTGTTTATCGTGAAGCAATCGGCTGTAGCCAATATTGGTATGTCCCCTCGCGTCTACCTTTGATGCAGACGAAACAACAAAGTCAATATTATCCGTTGATGCGGAACTGATAATGTCTACGCCTCCATCAATATGAACTGTATTAAATGAATCCCGTTGATGATTAATAAAAAATTGAGGCGAATAGACTTGCAGATTTTCAGTGCCAATACCACCCGTAACAGCAGAATGATCATTGTCTTGTGTGTAAAATGAAAACAGAACCTGCACATCCGTTTTAGACAACACTTGTTTTTTGTAAGCACTGTCCAAACGTTGACCCATGGAGGTAAGCGATGCTGCCAATAAACCAATGATGACGTATCGTTTCTTCACCTTACCTTAATTGCATCCACACCCACCACTTGTTTTGCTGCTGCCACCACCCGAAGCACCTTCACGATAAACCTGAACACTTTCTTCAAAACCTCTTGCACCAGGCTGGCCGGGCTTCATTTCAGAATCATTCACGTAAACCCGTTGATATGGCTTCACACTTTCACACGAAAGTGCAGCCAATGCCGTAACAAATAATGCACAGTATTTTAAAAGTTTTCTATTCATGATGTTCACCGTTATTCCAATTCAAATATCGCGAAGTAAAAATTTTATTCCGATCATTTATAATGATCCCCTGTATGTTTGGCAATTGATCAAGAAAATATAATCCTACCGTAACACCCATAATGGTAACGGCTGTTGCAAGGGCATCACACAATTCTGCACTTGGACCAAAGATGGTGACACTTTTAATTCCCTTTACGGGATGTCCTGTTTTTGGATCAATGGTATGCGAATACCGTATACCATTTCGCTCAACAAATTGCTCGTAGTCCCCCGATGTTGCAACGGAAGAATTTTGAATTGGCAACCAGGCTAAAATGTTTGATGGCTTGTCAGGATCGGCAATACCTATTTTCCATCGAGATCCATCAAGGCGATTCCCCCATGCCGTTAAGTCACCACTGGCATTGATCACAGCATTCTCTACTCCTCTTTCTTTGAGAATTTTTTTTACACAATCGGCTGCATATCCTTTTCCAATTGCACCAAAGGCAATGTGCATTCCTGATTTTTTAAGAAATACGGCATTTGACTTTGATAAATCAATCAGGTGATGACCAACACTGTTCAACGCATTTTTTATTTGGTCCTCATCAGGCCACACAAAATGTTGTCCTTTGAAATTGTATAATTTACGAAGTGCCACTGCCGTGATATCAAATGCACCTTGTGTAAGATTTGAAATTTCATTACACCGTTTTATGATTGCATATACTTCTTCATCAACCGAAACTGAATCCATTCCGGCTGCCTGATTGATTTGTGAAATTTGAGATGTAGAGGAGAATTCAGTAAGCAGTGTTTCGATTCGCTTCACTTCTTCAATGGCCGTTTCAATGAGTGCGTACCCGGCTTCAGGTTCTTCTACAATGATGAACTCAAAAGAAGAACCCATTAACCGGACTTGCTTTTTGCATTCACATCGCGTTTGCGAATTCATTTGGATAGGTAGGGAGTGATTTCAATAATGAACTCATCTGTCGTCTGATTGGTGTACACCAATTTTTTCAAAATGGATTGATCCGCATTAAGCAAAACAATTTCAGGAAAGTTACCCGATGGATTGTACTTCGCAGCAAGTGCCTCGTTTTGTAGTTGAGCTTCCTTAGGTAATTTTTTCCGTTGAGGAAAATCAGCATGAACAACGATCAGATTTTTATTTGCAAAATCCAAAAATGTTTTTGTGAATAAAATTTTATTCTCCAGTTGAACACATGGTGCGCACCAATCTGATCCGGAAAAGACAAGCAATACTTTTTTGTTTGATGATGAAGCATTTGAAAAAGCTTCATTGGCATTTTCAAATACCTGACTATAAGAGACCGTGGTCTTAAAGATAAGAATCAGAAAAAATCCCAGAGAAAGTTTAAGAACGTGAATCATGGATTTTGCAAAGCAAACAATGGCTTCGAATTTATTTCTCATTTACAATCTAGATACCTATCGACACGATTAACCAATAACCATTAACTATTAACCATTTCCCCAATCACCACTTCCAGTCCGGCTTGTTGCATGGCACCAAAGCCTCCATAAATATTAATTAGATTTTGGAAGCCTTCATTTTTCATAATGGAGATTGCCGTCATCGAACGATAGCCACCACCACAATGAACGATGTATGGCTTAGTCTTGTCCATGCCTTCCAGGTTTTTTGGAAAATCACCCAATGGTAAAAAGGTAGCATCTTTAATATGGCTCACATTCCACTCGCCCGGTTTGCGAACATCCAACACATCAATACCTTTTTGCATTTCAGTTTTCATTTCCTGCGCGGTAATGGATTGAACGGTTTCTAATTTTCCATCAAAACTATTCACACCACCATGCAGGTAGCCAGCAATTTTTTCGTAGCCCACACGAGCGAGACGTAAAATAGTTTCGCTTTCTTTTCCTTCATCGGTTATCAAAACCAGGTTTTTGCGAATGTCGATGAGCGAGCCCACCCAAACAGCAAATTGTCCATTGAGGCCAATGTTGACGGAGCCTTGAATAAATCCTTTTTCAAATTCATCTGCGTTGCGAGTATCCAGGATAGTCGCGTCATTGTTTACTAAATTCTTGAACTCAGACAACGATAATGGCTTCGTGTTTTCACGGATCACATTTTCAATCGGCTCATACCCCATTTTATTGATGCGTGCATCTTCAAAGAAATATTGAGGAGGAGGAAGAATGCCATCCGTTACTTTCGAAATAAATTCTTCGCGTGTCATATCTTTCAGCGCGTAGTTAAATTTCTTTTGCTCACCAATGGTTGAAAAGGTTTCCTTCCCGATGTTTTTTCCGCAAGCTGAACCGGGACCGTGTGCCGGATAAACCATCACATCATCCGGAAGTGTTTTAATTTTTGTGGTCAGCGAATCAAACATCATGCTGGCCAGTTGCTCACTGGTCATCACACCGTCTAATAAATCAGGGCGACCAACATCACCCACAAATAAAGTATCACCGGTAAAAATGGCGTGCTCATCTCCCTTTTCATTCAACAATAAATAACAGGACGACTCTGGTGTGTGTCCGGGTGTGTGGAGTACACGGATTTTTAATTTACCTAATGTAAACTCCTCTCCGTCTTTAGCATTGTAAACTTTGTACTGAGTATTCGCCAACGGGCCATAAACAATAGGTGCATTTACCTTTCGTGCCAGGTCGATATGGCCGGATACAAAGTCAGCATGGAAATGTGTTTCAAAAACATACTTGATTTTTGCATTCCGTTTTTGGGCTAATTCAATATAGGGTTCCGTTTCACGCAGCGGGTCAATAATTGCCGCTTCCCCATCAGACTCTATATAATAAGCCGCTTCTGCGAGACAATTGGTGTATAGTTGTTCGATGTACATGGTCAAGTAATCAGTTAATGCTTAATCGTTAATCGAGAATGGGAGCAAGTTGATTGTAGGAGTGGATACAATTAACTTTTAACCATTAACAGATAACATTTAGCTTCAAAGTTCACAAAAATTCCTTTCATTTCATTCTCCCTTCTAACTTTGCACAAGATGAAGTGTGCGAGTAGTTTTTTTTGGTGTTTGCTGATCTCATTTTTTTCCACTGCAGCCCAGTACAGTGTTTTTGAGGAGAATGGAAAAGTTGGTCTTAAAAACGACCAGGGCAAGGTTTTAATACCTGCCCAACACGAAGCCATTGGATGGAGTGATGCTCCCTTTTCTATGTTGGGAGATGTAACAGGCTATAAAATAAAAGGTAAGTGGGGATTAATCAATCTTAGTAATCATCGCATTACAAAGGCTGAGTACGAAGAGTTGTTTCCCGGAGATCCTACCTTAATCATTGCGCGAAAGAAATCTACCGTATCGTTGCGCATCGTGAGCGGATGTATTTCGCTTTCCGGAAAAGAGGTTATTCCTTTTGAATACGATGGGATAAAAATCGTTTCGCTCCGCGCCATTGTCTTTACCAAAATTGGGAATCAGTTTAAGTATGGTTTAATTGACCTTACCAATAGAACATTGGTTCCCCAGCAATACAAAAGTATTCGCCCGTTGGGGTCTCTTCGATATGCCATCGAAAATTTTGAAGCGAAGACAGCACTTTTTTCTGACAACGGAAAACAGATTACTCAATTCAGCATCGACAGTATTTCTTCCTTCAAACAAAATGTTGCCATTACCTATCAGAACCTTCAGCAAGGTTTGATCGATCGCGATGGGTTTGTGAAAGCTGAGGCTACGTATCGGGAAATAAAAATCAATGATGATGGAAAAGTCTTTGCCCGCATGGCTAACGAATGGTTCTTTTTGGATGGCAAGGCAACCGTAAAGAAAACCTTTCGTGCAGATTCCATTATCGCAGTTGATAAAAATCGACTTCAGCTAATTACTGCTGGCAAAATTTCTTTGGTTGATGATCAACTTATTCCCATTGCAAAAAGTCAATTTGATTATCTTGGGAAATTTGAAAACGGTAAAGCCATATTTTCTGCGGATAATAAATGTGGGGTAATTAGTGAACACGGAATCATCTTGATTCAACCGAAGTTCAATCAATTAAAATCGGATGGCAATTTTCTCATCGCCCAAAACAATGCTGAAGAAGCGAGCAATTGGATCCTTCTCGATGTAGTGGGCAATCCGCTGGAAAGCAAAACCTATGAAAACATGCTTCCATTTAATGGAAGCTTTTTTCCGGTGAGCAAACGAAATTTTTGGGGAGGTATAAATACATCAGGTACTGAAATAATAGCATGTGTTTATGATTCTTTAATTCAGGTGCGTGAGGGAAATATAGTAGTGAAGTTTCGTGGTCAATATGGAATTATCAATCAACAAGAAGAGTGGTTAGTTACACCTCGCGCAAATACCTTAAAATTATTGACCAACGACCGGTTCATGGAGTTTACACAAACCCATACCTATCTTAAATCTTTTGATGGAAATGTAATCTACTTCACTGAAAACAAAATTGACGTTCGATCCGGAACAATGCTTGAATACCTTCCGTCTGGAACGATATGGGAAATTGATTTAAACGGGATCATTGTGAATCGACAGGTACAACCAGAAGGATCAATAGAGAAAATTTTTGAAGAGACAGAAGGACTTCGGGGTATGAAGAAAAACGGACAATATGGTTTTGTTGATTCTCGCGGAAGGTTACGCATTGCAAACCGGTATGATGGTATAAAACCATTTCAACAAAATTTAGCTGCTATTAAAATCCGGGGGAAGTGGGGCTTCATTAATCATGACGATAAAATTGTGATCCAACCCATCTTTGATGAAGTGTCGTCTTTTGAAAATGGATTTTCGTTTGTAAAACAAAAAGGTCTTTTTGGACTGATTGATCTGAACGGAAAACAAATTTTACACATGCGATATAATCGTATAACCCCACTGAATAATGGATACCTTTTGATTGAGCAGGAAAAGTTAATGGGTCTGGCCGATATGCAGGGAAAAGTATGGATCAATCCAAAATACGACCATCTGATGTATACATCCGATGGCTATGTGATTATTGAGCGAAATGGGAAGTATGGTGTTATTACACGACAAGGTTTAAGCACCATTCCGTTAATCTATGACGGAATTACCTATGATTCTTTTTCAGATTCTTTCCTCGCCATGAAGAAAGCGGAGTGGACAGAAATTAAATAATGGATTATTTTTTTACTGATTCAAGCCACAGATTCACAGACAGGAGATCAGTCTGTGAATCTGTGGCTAAAAATCTACGCTGCTTTTACTTTTAAGGTAGTGAGTGCAAATTCAATTCGCTTCACAACTTCATCTTTACCAATAATCTCCATACTGATCATTAAGTCAGGTCCTCCACCCATACCAGTAATGGAAAGTCTTAATGCCTGCAATATTTTCCCGGTACCTATGTTTAACGATGCTGTAGTTTCTTCTAATGTTGATTTTGCAATTTCAGTATTGAAGTCAGTCAGATCTTGAATAGTTTCTTTGTACGCTGAAATTACTTTCACAGCATCATCATTCCATTTCTTGCTTGCTACCTGTTCATCGAAAGAGGTTGGAGAAATAAAAAGGAACTTACCTTGTTCCCAGATGTCATTCGGGAAGGTAATCCGATCGCGCATCAGTTGAGCAATTTTGATGGCCTTCTCTTTTGAGCAACCTATGTTTTCCTTTTCAAGTGATGTCAATAGGTAATCTGATAATTCAGCATCAGACTTCGCCCGCAAATATTGTTGGTTGAACCATTGTGCTTTCAAAATATCAAACTTGGCTCCGGCCTTTCCGATCCGTTCAACTAAAAAAGCGTTCGTCAATTCTTCCATCGAAAAAAGTTCTTGCGTTGTACCCGGATTCCATCCGAGGAAGGCAAGAAAATTAATCAACGCCTCCGGAAGGTATCCGGATTCTTTATACCCTTTTGCTACTTCACCTGTAGTCGGATCAGTCCACGTCAGTGGAAAAATAGGAAAGCCGAGTTGATCAGCATCGCGCTTGCTGAGCTTGCCATCGCCAGAAGGCTTGAGCAATAAAGGTAAGTGCGCAAACTGCGGCATCTCATTTTCCCAACCTAAAAACTTATAGAGCAACACGTGGATCGGAGCCGATGGCAACCATTCCTCTCCACGGATGACGTGTGAAATTTTCATCAGATAATCGTCCACAACATTGGCCAAATGATAGGTAGGCATGCCATCGCTTTTCATCAATACCTTATCATCAATCTGCGAAGAGTGAACCATTACCCAACTCCGGATCATGTCGTTCAGTCTGATCTCTTCCTTCTTTGGAACTTTGAGTCGAATGACATAGGGTGTTCCGGCATCCATTAAACCTTTTACTTCATCAGCAGTAAGCGTTAAAGAGTTGCGCATTTGCAAACGTGTGATGCTGTTGTATTGTTGATTGTCAACACCAGCAGCTTTCAAACGCTCGCGCATTTCGTCAAGCTCTTGCTCGGTATCAAAAGCATAGTATGCATTTCCATCATCTATTAATTGCTGCGTGTATTTCTTGTAAATGTCTTTGCGCTCTGATTGTCGATAAGGTGTATGCGGCCCACCTACCCCAACACCTTCGTCTATTTTAATGCCTACCCACTCCAGCGATTTCATAATATATTCTTCTGCACCAGGCACATAACGATTTTGGTCTGTGTCTTCAATGCGAAGGATCATTGTGCCTTTATGCTGACGGGCAAGCAAATAATTATACAAGGCTGTCCTAACTCCTCCAATGTGTAAAGCGCCTGTGGGACTTGGTGCAAAACGTACGCGTACTTCTCTCATTTTCCGTTACTCCTTCTGTTTGTTTACACTCGAAAAAATTCAAGCGTTGATAAAGTGCCTGCAAAGGTAAAAGATGATTTAGACTTACCGTCTCTCTTATTCAATAAAACCCTTGAAAAGTTGAGTGCCTGAACAAAAATCTTCTTCCGTTTGATAAAGCCTTTATACCTTTACGGCCTTAGTTCAATGTGACGTTCAAAACGATGGAAGAAAAGAGCTTAAACTTTCTTGAGGAGATAGTAGAAAACGACCTGAAAGCAGGTAAGTATAAAAGTATCATCACGCGGTTTCCACCCGAACCGAATGGCTACCTCCACATGGGGCATGCTAAAAGTATTTGCCTCAACTTCGGACTGGCATTAAAATATGGCGGCAAAACAAATTTGCGTTTTGACGATACCAATCCGGTAACGGAAGAAACCGAATATGTCGACAGCATTAAGAATGATATAAAATGGCTTGGCTTCAATTGGTCGCAGGAACTTTATGCCTCTGATTATTTTGAGAAGCTCTACGATTTTGCTGTTCTGCTCATAAACAAAGGCCTGGCATACGTTGATGATAGCACCAGCGAAGAGATTGCCACACAAAAGGGCACACCCACTCAAGCCGGAAAGAATAGTCCATTTAGAAGTCGCAGCGTTGAAGAAAATTTGAAGTTGTTCAGCGACATGAAGGCCGGCAAATATAAAGACGGTGAAAAAGTTTTGCGCGCGAAGGTAGATATGGGTCATGTGAATATGCACATGCGTGATCCACTTATCTACCGGATCAAGCATGCGCATCATCATAGAACCGGGGATGTGTGGTGTATTTATCCCATGTATGATTTTGCTCATGGACAAAGTGATGCCATCGAAAATATAACGCACAGCATTTGCACGTTGGAGTTTATTCCGCATCGCGAATTGTATAATTGGTTTATTGAGAAGCTGGGTATTTATCCATCGAAGCAATACGAATTTGCCCGATTGAACATGACGTACACCATCATGAGCAAACGGAAATTATTGAAGCTCGTGAATGAAGGTTATGTAAAAGGATGGGACGATCCACGTATGCCTACCATTAGCGGAATGCGCAGAAGGGGTTATACACCAGAAAGTATTCGTGAGTTTTGTGATAAGATTGGAATCGCGAAGAGAGAAAATCTGATTGACATTGGCTTGCTTGAATTCTGTGTGCGTGAGCATCTCAATAAAATTGCCATGAGGAGAATGGTGGTATTCAATCCTCTCAAAGTTGTGATCACAAATTATGCTGAAGGTAAATCAGAAAATTTACCGAGCGAAAATAATCCGGAAGATCATGATTCCGGATCGCGTGATATGCCATTCAGTCGCGAGCTTTATATAGAGCAGGATGACTTTATGGAAGTTGCTCCGAAAAAATATTTCCGTCTTGCACCAGGACAAATGGTTCGACTGAAGAGTGCCTACATTATTAAATGTGAAGAGGTAATTAAGGACAGCACCGGAAAAGTAACCGAACTACATTGCACCTACATTCCAGAAAGCAAAAGTGGATCGGATGTATCGGGTATAAATGTAAAAGGTGTTATCCATTGGGTAAGTGCGAAGCAAGCATTACCTATAGAAGTACGATTATACGATCGATTGTTCAACAAGGAAGATCCTTCAGAAATTGAAGCCGATTTTCTGGGATGCCTAAATAAGGATTCGGAAATTATTCCGGCACATACCATTTATGCAGAACCCCATCTTGCACATGCAAAACAAGGCGAGCATTATCAGTTTATGCGCACCGGCTATTTCTGTCTGGATGCTGATTCTTCTGCCAACAAATTGGTATTCAATCGCACAGTAACCTTGCGGGACATATGGGCAAAAGAAATGAAGAAGTAATACAAATACTCAGCTTTCGTTTCTCTCCATTCTAAATCAACTCGCGCAAAGCAATCTCAAAAGAGGTTTGAGCAATTCCTGTTTTTTCAGGATTTGCCTGATGTGATTTTATAAGTGCTTTTCGAATGGTCTCCGATATGTCGTTGAATACAGAAGCATCGTCCATGTTTACTTCGCTTTCCATAAAGTAAGCAAACACCCGTGCCATTCCACAATTCGCGATGAAGTCAGGAATAACGGAAAACTTTTCATCGGCATACAATCCGGTGGCACCAAAAAATATTTCAGGATCAGCAAACGGCACATTCGCTCCACAAGAAAAAACTTCAAGCTTGGAAGCAATCATACGATCAACCTGATCTCTTGTAATTAGACGAGATGCCGCTGCCGGAATAAAAATTTCAAACTCAAGATCCCATATTTTTTTATTCACTTCCTCAAAAGCAAGCATGGATTCACTCACCAACTTGTTCCCTTTTCTATTGGCAACTAATTGTCTTACTTCATCTAGCGAAAATCCGTTTTGATTGATGAGTCCACCTTCATGACTCACGATTCCTACGATCTTAACACCCAACTGGGCAAGATAAAATCCGGCTGCCGCACCTACGTTTCCCCAACCTTGAATGACAGCACGCTTATCTTTTACATTTCCTCCCCACAATTCATAATAATGTTTCACTGCCTGTGCCACACCATAACCGGTACACATATCCGCAATGGTGTATTTCATTTTTAGTGAAGGTGTAAACCTCTCGTCTTCAATTAATTTTACAACACCCTGACGTAATTGTCCGATGCGATTTACTTTCTGAGGTTCTGTTGGTTTATAGTGGCCTGTAAATACACCTTCCTGAGGATGCCAGATCCCAACATCTTCTGTCAGTGGAATAACTTCATGAATTTCATCTACATTTAAATCACCACCCGTTCCATAATAGTATTTTAGCAGTGGCATTACGGCTGTGTACCAGCGTTGCAATACCTCACGCTTTCGCGGATCGTTTGGATCAAAGTTGATCCCGGACTTTGCACCTCCTATGGGCGGCCCTGAAACCGTAAACTTTACCTCCATGGTTTTAGCAAGCGATTCTACTTCTCGTTTGTCAAGACCTTTGCGCATACGTGTACCTCCACCCGCTGCGCCACCACGGAGAGAATTAATAACAACCCAACCTTCCGCTTCTGTATCTGTATCCTTCCACTCGAAAACAATTTCGGGACGCTTCGTTTCAAATTTTTGTAAAAGTGCTCGCATAAAATAAATATCAATGAGAATTGTATTTCTTAGAATCCTACCAACACCCCGCCACTATTGTCGCGTGAAGCATGGGTAACACTTTTTAAACAGTTCACTTCATCGCGAACACGCAATACACCTAAAAAAGCAAAGACAAGGGCTTCTTTAAATTTTACCACATCATCTTCCGGAATTATTAAAGTAGCATTGTCGGAACAATGTTCTAACAAACGCGTCATCAAAAAAGAATTGAACACACCTCCACCCGTGCACAACACCGATGGGTTGTTTTTTGAACCAATTGCAAAGGCAATCTCTATGGCAGCTGATTCTACCAGGGTTCTAAGTTTATCTTTTAATGTAGCTTTCGATCGATCCATAATTGGAATAATTTTCTTTTCAAAAATTTCGCGTCCTAAGGATGGTCTGTCCTTTCGAAGATTCATATACACCTTACCTAATGCTTTTAACATTACGGTATCAATCTCTCCACTGGCTGCAAGCAAACCTCCGCGATCAAACTCTTTATTTACATCGGCCATTAAATAATTTAAACCCATGTTGCAGAAAGAAATATCATACGCCACTCGCTTTCCTTTTACATCAACCGAAAGATTTGCAATACCTCCCAGGTTTAGGCAAACATCATAATCAGAAAAGAGGAGCGCATCACCAACCGGAACGAGCGGAGCGCCCTCACCACCCAAAAGAACATCCAGATTTCTGAAATTATAAATGACCGGTAGATTTGTTTCAGCATGAATGCTCATGCCATTGCCCGCTTGAAATGTTAAACTCTTTTTTGGTTGATGAAAAAGCGTGTGTCCATGAGATGAAATAAAATCGATCGACCTGATTTTATTTTCTGAGATGAACCGTGAAGTAATTTCACCTAAGTATTTTCCATAAGCCGCATCCAGTATCAAAACCGATTCCGCTGAAAGCGTGTGTGCTGTTGCCAGTCTCTTTTTCCAGGCGGATGGGTACTTTATCGTTTGCGTGTGATCCAGTTTATACATCCATCCCTTTTCATTTTTCTGAAAGGTGCAGTTCGCCAGATCGACACCATCCAGTGATGTGCCCGACATAATACCAATGACTTTATATTTCTCTTTCGAATCCATACTTTTAAAACTTAATTAATAAAAGGCTGCTGATGAATTTGGTTGTTGATTATGGGAACTCCTCTGCCAAGGTAGGTATTTTTGATTATCACAAATTAGTGCGCAAAGAAGTGTTTACAGAAGCCAAAGCATTACAAAACTTTCTGGAAAACTTTTCTGCCGATTGCATCATCGTAAGTTCAGTAACAACTGATGCATCCCTTGTTACCACCTGGGCTAAACACGTGAAAGAAAAATATATCCTTACACCATCAGTCCCATTACCTGTTAAAAATGGCTATGCTACTCCTTCTACTCTGGGTGTAGATCGCCTTGCCGGAGTTTGTGGTGCTCATCAACTTTACCCTAAAAGTAATTGCCTCGTAATTGATGCCGGCACGTGTATTACCTATGATTTTATAGATCATGACGGGCTTTTCTTGGGTGGAGGAATTTCTCCAGGGCTTTCGATGCGGTTCGAAGCAGTACATACTTTCACTGCTAAACTTCCTTTGGTGAAATTAACAGATCATCCAGCCCTCATTGGTAATAGCACCGAAACCTGTATTCAAAGTGGGGTATTAAATGGGGCGATAGAAGAATTGAATGGGATTATTATGCGCTATCAGGAGAAATTTGATGGTTTACACGTGATTTTATGTGGAGGGGATGCCCGTTTTTTTGAAAACAAACTGAAAGCGTCCATATTTGCGCTCCCAGAATTAGTACTTAGGGGTTTAAACAGCATTTTAATCTATAATGTCAGTCAGTAAGAGGTCTTTTTTGTTTTTAGCTGTTATAATCGCTTCTGCAAATGCATGGGGTCAATCAGCAAGTTCCCCCGTATCAAATTTTGGAATTGGAGAACCATACGGTAATGCTTTAATCCACAATCAGGGAATGGGTGGTGTTGGGGTGAGTCAGCCTCAATATTGGTTTGCTAACAATCAAAATCCAGCCTTACTGGTATTCAATAGATTCACCGTTTTTGAAGCTGGTATTGCTGGTGAGCAACGTAAAATAAAGGGTGATACCATTAGCGAATCAAATATTGGTGGAACCTTAAATTATCTGGTAACAGTCTTTCCTGTCAAAGTAGATCGTTGGACTACATCCATTGGGTTAATGCCGTTTACAAATATAGATTATGGTTTTTCATTTGACGATGTTGTAAGAGATCACAGCACAAATATTCCGATTGATAGCGTTCCCCAAAGCGTTATCAATACAGGACAAGGTGGTTTATCACAATTTTATTGGTCAAATGGTGTGCGAATAACTCCTGATATGAGCGTTGGTGTTAAAGCTGCCTATCTATTTGGGTCAGCCGATTATATCTACGCAAATACAGTGAACAACACAGGCCAGCCTATTCAATACATTGTTACAACTCAGGAAAAAACAACGGTTAAGGACTTTGCTTTTAGTGTAGGTTACTCCTTCAGCAAAGATTCATTATTTAAAAAACAAGACTATAGACTTAGTTTCGGTGCAGTCTACAATTTTAGCTCCGATCTTAAGGGTAAAAAAGTAACTAATTTTTTCAGTCAAAATCTTTCCGGTGATACTGTTGAATTTCAAAATCTGGCGGAAATAAAGGGTAGTGTCTATATACCATCTTCAATAACCGTTGGAGCATCAATAAGCAAAGGCCTTCAATGGACTGCGGGTACAGAATTTACCTATCAGGACTGGTCAGGTTTTAAAAGTGTCAATTCAGATAACGAGCGAGGACGTGGAAAACAGTTTAAAGCCGCAATAGGCGGTGAGTTTACACCAGATGCTCAGGCACTTGAGAGTTTTTTTAAGCGCATTACCTATCGCATTGGGGGAAGTATCGAACAATATCCTTTTTTGGTTAATGACAAGGAGTTAAAGGATTTTGGCATTAATTTTGGCTTCTCATTACCAGCAGGCAGATCGAGTGTTGATTTAGCCTTTAAAGTAGGAAAGCGTGGAGATAGAAAAGTAAATGCTGTAGAAGAAAGCTACTTTAAGGTTTACTTCGGAATAACCTTTAACGACCAGTGGTTTGTAAAAAGAAAGTTTGACTAGAATATGATACAGAAAATGAAAAAAGCAATCGTAACAGCCACATTATTGATGGTTTTAATTTTTGGGGGTAACACTGCATTTGCCCAATGCAAAGAAGTGATATGGCCAACAGACCCTGCAATGAAAGCAAAAGTAGAAGAGAAGAAAGTACTCTATGAAGATGCTTTAAAAGGTGGTCAGGTTATAAATGCTTTAAAGCCATTAAACTGGTTATTGGCTAATGTTCCTAATCTACACAGCAGTTTATATATATACGGTGCAGAGGTGTTTGATAAATTAGCCAAGGAGGAAAAAGATGCTGCTCGTAAAAAGGTCTATGTTGATTCATTGATGATTGTATATGACATGCGCATCAAGAACTGCGGTGAAGAGGGACCCGTAACAAACAGAAAAGCGTTTTCTTTTTTACAATATAACCTGCAATCAAAGCCAGCAGAAGCATTGGCATTAATGGATAAGACATTGGACTTAAATGGCAACGATGTTATTGATGCAACGCTGATTTACTACATGCAAACCATGAAGGTCAACAAAGCCAAACTGAAAAATCTTACCGATGATCAGATCATGGAGCGCTATGACCGATTGATGGCAATCTGGGATGTCAAAATGAAAAAGACCCAAAGTGAAGGAAAGGATCCTAGCAAATTGAAAAAAATGAAGGACGATATTGACGCTATCTTAATTACAATTGTAGACGTGAATTGTGATTTTGTAAAGAAAAATCTGGAACCTAAGTTTAGAAAAGATCCAACCGATATTTCCCTTGCTAAAAAGATTTTCAGCTTTATGTTGCAAGGTAAATGTACGGATGAACCACTTTGGTTAGAGGCAGGAGAGGTAATTTTAAAAGCAACTCCGGTTCCTGAAAGAGATTGCGGTTTGGCAAAAAACCTTGGGATAAAGTACCTGGTGAAGGAAAATTATGAAAAGGCAGAAGAGTTGTTGAAAGAAGCTCAGAATGTTTGTACCGAAGCGACAGACAAAGGCGAAATATTGATTTACCTTGGAAGCATTGAAGCTAAGAAGGGTAATAAGTTTGGTGCTCGCGATCTTTATCGCAAGGCTGCAGCAGCCGATCCTGCAAGTGCAAAAGAAGCGTATGTCAAAATTGGATTGCTTTACTACGGCAGCTTTAATGATTGTGCAAAGAAAGTAAATCAGGCTGATGACCGCTTAGTGTACTTGATTGCTGCTGATTATTTTCAGCGCGGAGGCGATGCAAAAAATGCAGCCAATGCAAAAGAGAATTTCCCGTCAAGAGAAGATATATTTTTAGTGAACTATAAAGTAGGAGATTCAAAGCAGGTAGGATGTTGGATTGATGAGAGTACCACCATCAGAACCCGCGATTAACTTCACAAACAAACTTATAAAAGGCCATAGGTATCTATGGCCTTTTTCATTTAAGCATGATAGTACGGTTTATTTTCATACTTCTGGTTTTTGCGGCTTGCTCCCCGACTGAAGTAAAAGAGCCTCTGGAATATTCTGGCCCTTTACAAGAGGCTGAAAACGTAGAGATGTTTTACACTGAAAGTGATCAGATAAAAGTAAAAATGACCGCTGAGCTCCTGTATGAATTTCAAAATGGAGATCGGGAATTCCCTAAAGGAGTGTATATGGAATTCTACAATGAGTTCGGAAGACTCGAATCCACCCTTCGCGCTAATCATGCCTTTTATTTTAAAAAAGACGATCAATGGCGCGGCCGCGGTGATGTACAGGTAAAAAACATTGAAAAAGTAGAACAGCTAAATACAGAAGAGCTTTTCTGGAAACCTTCTAAGAAAGACATCTTCACAGAGAAGTTTGTCACCATTCGTCAGCAAGGCGATGTAATTTATGGTACCGGTCTCACTGCCAAACAAGATTTATCAGACTATACCATTGGAACTGTAGGCGATACTAGCGGGGTTCACGGTGAATTTGATGTAAAAGAAGAAGACTAATCATAGCCATCGTTTTGCTTATATGAAGCTTTCGGAAATCATAATCCTGTCACTTGCCTTTGTGTTTTTTATTATTGGCATCCATCAAACCATGATAGTTGGGTTTAGCAATGCATACTGGGCTATTATGCTTTCTTCCATTTTGTTTTTTGTGTTTGTCTGGCGAAGGAAGAATTAAGACAGATATAACACGACTTTCCCATCCTTTGGGCATTAAAATCCAATTCTAAAATGACCCAAAAAGGCCCAATTTCATGGCCTGCAATGGTTTGATTTCAAATTTTTAAAGTTCTACTCGTTTTTTAAGATCACTATTTTTCTAATAGAGATAACGGGTTAAATTTGCGGCTCTTTAAAATTTAAACTATGGCATTTATTGGTTCTTTACGCAACAAAATGGGCACCTGGGTGGTGGTTTTTGTATTTGTTGCGATAGCTGCATTTACATTGGGCGATATCTTTAGCGGTAACTCTTCCATCTTAAACTGGGGCAAAAATTCGGTTGGCGAAATTGCAGGTAAGGAAATATCCTACGATGAATTTCAATCTGTTTTGCAAGAGCGCGAAAACAATTACATACTCAATTTTGGTCGTGAACCTGGCGACAGAGAAAAGACCGGCCTTCGTCAACAGGCTTGGGATTTGTTGATTGCACGTCATGCTATCGAATCACAATACGAAAAGGTAGGTGTTGAAGTGAATGATGATGAAGTGGTGGACATGATCAGCGGAAAAAATATCGATCCGGGTGTGATGCAAGCCTTCACTAATCAGGAAACGGGTCAGTTTGACCGTGCCGCTTTGGGTAATTATATCAACCAAATTAAGGCAATGCCACTTACATCAGAGCAACGCATTCGTTGGGAACTTTTCCAAAAAGATTTACAGCCCGGCAGAGCTCGTATTAAATATGAAAATCTGTTGATCAAAACGAATTATGTTACCTCAGCAGAAGCTGAACGCGAATATCATCTTCAAAGCGATGTGGCCGAAGTGAGATACGTTTATGTTCCCTTCTATGCTGTTAGCGATTCTTCAGCAAAGGTTACAGACAAGGAACTCCAGGAATATTACAACAAGAACAAAGAGAAATTTAAAACAGACGAAACACGCGATCTGAAATACGTAAGTATTCCTTTAGTGCCGTCTGCGGATGATTCCCTTGTTGTATTTGAAGATTTACAAAAAGCGGTTGCTGAATTTAAGACTGAATCAGAAGATTCAATCTATGCAGCAACCAACACAGATGGAAGAGATGCCTTTGTAAAATATACAGTTGCAACACTTCCTGCATTTGTAAATCAAGACAGTTTGGTTCAGGGAAAAGTATTCGGTCCGTTTTTAGATGGCGAGAATTATAAAGTAGTAAAGGTATCCAGCATTATTAAAGACACTGTTTTAACGGCCCGTGCAAAACATATTCTGATTCGCTGGGCGGATACCAGCGAAAGCGCTAAGAAAGAAGCAAAAACAAAAGCACAGGATATTTTGAAAGACCTTAAAGGCGGAGCTGATTTTGCTGCAAAAGCCCGCGAATTCGGTACGGATGGAACGGCAAGCCGTGGTGGCGATGTTGGCTGGTTCACTAGCATCGATCAAATGGCACAGCCATTTAAAGATGCCGTCTTCGCTGCACCGAAGGTTGGTTTACTAAATGAAGTTGTAGAAACTGAGTTTGGATACCACATTATTGAAGTTACCAATGCAAAGAATAATGATGCTTATAAGCTCGCAGTTGTAGAACGCACCATCACGCCAAGTGATGCCACAACGAACGAAGCATTCCGCAAAGCAGAAGCATTTGCTTCCAACCTTACAGACCTTGCTTCATTTGAAGCCAGTGCTAAACAATCCGGACTTATTGTAATGGATGCTCTTAATGTAGGTGCTGCCGATCGCAGTATTGGTACCTTAACAGACGCGCGTCAAATTGTACAGTGGTTGTTCAGAGATGCTTCTACCGGAAAAATATCTCAGGTGTACGATCTTCAAGATCAGAATGTGGTGGCGATTATGACCAACAAAATCGAAAAAGGATATAAGCCACTTAATGTTGTGAAGACTGAAATCACGCCAGCGGTTCGCAACATTATAAAAGGCAAAATTATTATTGAGAAGTTGGAAAGCTCAAAAGGAACTCTCGATGAAGCCGCTAAGCTATTTGGTGAACTTGCCAATGTTTACTCAACCAGCGATTTGAAACTTAACAGTAATTCAATGCCAACGGTTGGTTTCGATCCACAAGCTGTGGGATTGGCTTTCTCTTTGGAAAGTGGAAAACGCTCTAAGCCAGTGGCTGGAGAGAATGGGGTTGTGCTACTTGAATTGCAAAACAAAACGGTCGCACCCTCCATTGAAAATTACAGTGCCTACAAAGATCAACTTATTCAAAATGCTGCATCGAGTAGCGCTTTTAATATTACAGAAGCAATAAAGACGAACTCTGATATTGTTGACATGCGTTACAAATTCTTCTAGGTATTGATACCTGGTAATAGAAAGCGCCTCTTGATAGCAATCCGGAGGCGCTTTTGTTTTACTCAATTTTATTAAAGAAACTTCCGTCATTGTTTTACTTTCTAAAAATTCCTGTGAATTTTGAATGATGGAAATGGACAATCAATGGAAAGATTCTTTCCGCGAAAAACTCGACCAGCATTATTCCTGGCCCTCCCTTTATACTTTTAAGTTCATCGTCCCTGCCGGAAAAGAGAGTGAAGTAAAAAACCTTTTTCAAAAACACATTCCTACAGAGAAAAAATCGAAGAACGGAAACTATACCAGCATTACCTTTCACATGATGATGATTTCAAGCGATGCCGTTATTGAGGTGTATGTACAAGCCTCCGTTGTTCAGGGCATCGTTGCATTATAGACCAATTATCGTTTTGGTTTATCATTGAGTTTAAAGCTGCAAAGTGTAAAAACCTGCCCGAAAAATTGTAAATCGAATAATCACAAAATCATTTTGCTATGGAATGGGAAGAAGAAAATAATATGATGATGAAGACTTTTAAATTTAAAGACTTCACTGAAGCATTTGGCTTTATGACCAAGGTGGCCATTGTTGCTGAAAAGATGAATCACCATCCCACATGGACAAATACCTGGAACACGGTTTCGTTTCAACTTTCAACACATGATGCCGGAAACACAGTAACCGATCTCGATCGAAAACTAGCGGCTTCCATTGATGCTTTGAGTAAATAGATTTTTCGTAATGGCTGAACATAAACCGGATAAACCTGCACTTTACATTATACCTACACCCATTGGAAACCTGGGTGATATCACTCTCCGTGCGTTAGATATTTTAAAATCAGTAGATCTTATTCTTGCCGAAGATACACGCACATCTGGCTTTCTCTTGAAGCACTATCAGATTTCGAAACCACTTCAGAGCTTTCATAATTTTAATGAACACAAAATCCTGACGGGATTAATTGAGCGATTGGATAAAGGTGAAACCATGGCGCTTGTTTCGGATGCCGGAACGCCTGGAATTTCTGATCCGGGTTTCTTAATTATTCGCGCTTGTCTTCAGGCGAATTTGAAAGTTGATTGTTTACCCGGAGCAACGGCTTTTGTACCTGCTCTTGTTAAATCAGGCTTACCGTGCGATCGATTTGTGTTCGAAGGATTTTTGCCGCATAAGAAAGGAAGACAAACCATGTTAAAAAAATTAGCGGAAGAAGAACGTACCATGATTTTCTATGAATCACCTTATCGCCTGCTCAAATCGCTGGAACAGTTCATTGAATATTTTGGAGCAGAGCGCAAAGCCTCTGTTTCGCGTGAGCTAACCAAAATGTTTGAAGAAACTGTAAATGGATCACTCGAAGAAATTCTAAAACACTTTCAGGCAAAGGAAGTAAAGGGCGAAATTGTGATGGTCGTCAGCGGAAAAGATAGCTAGCATGAATCTCATTGAAGAAATCAAAAAAGATCCGAATCGACTTTTCGTAACATTCGTTGTCCTCGTTATTGGTGCTATACTCACCAGAAGCGTACCTATACTTTCCTTTATTGCTCTCGCACCATTATTTGCCATGACTGACCAACCCGATAGCTTTCGCAGTTCGTATCGCGTCATCCTGGTAGCATTTGTAGCCGTCCTCATTCTTTACTTTTTTCTGCAAGAGAAGAGCATTCTGAACATAGCCATTTATTTAGCTTTATCGATTGCGCTCTTTTGGACATTTACAGAAGTACATCATATCAGGCAAAATGTAGTGAACATGTTTATGCTTGTCATCTTACATTTGGGAATAGAATACCTTATCCTCAAATTTACCGTAACACCTCAAAGTTTTTTTTTAGCTGATCTTATTGAGCATCAACCAACGTGGACCCGATGGAATATTCATACCGGTTATTTAGGTAGCAGTCTTTGGATTTTATCCACCAACCTCATTTTCTATCTGGCCATTTTTAATTCCGGGAAAATAAGGAAATGGCCTTTCGTGATTGCCATTCTTTTGGTCGTATTACCTATTATGTATTCTCTTTACCTTTCAAATCCTGCTGTAAACAAAACGGAGATGGTGATGCTTTATACAAATGAAGGATTCGAAAATATCTATTCACGAAATGGAGAATTAATATCGCGAACAGGTGCATGGGTTTCCGTGTTGATCATTATCTTCACCATTGTAAAAAGTAAGACCAAACGAAATCAGAAATGAATTTACAGGCCATCGAGAAAAGTGTAATTGACGTATGTGAAGAAGTGGCAGCCTTTATCAGACAAGAAGGTGCGGGTTTTGATCACTCCCGCATTGAACAGAAAGATGGTTTCAATAATTTGGTTTCGTATGTTGATAAAGAAGCTGAAAGGAAACTGGTTACTGTATTACAAAGAATCTTACCTGAAGCCGGGTTTATAACAGAAGAAGGAACCGTAGAACAATCGAACCACAAAGAATTTAACTGGATCATCGATCCGCTTGATGGCACAACAAACTTTCTTCATGGTCTTCCCATCTTTGCCATTAGTGTGGGATTGACTAAAGGAAAAAAAACAATTTTAGGTGTGGTTTACCATGTTATGCGTCAGGAATGTTTTCATGCCATTGAAGGCGGTCCCGCATATTGTAATGACACCGTAATTCGTGTTTCACCTGTCAACACTTTAAGTGGAAGTTTGCTTGCCACGGGCTTTCCATATTATCATTTCGAAAAACAAGATGTCTATCTGGATATCATTAAACAATTTTTAGAAAAGTCGCATGGCATTCGAAGATTAGGTAGTGCTGCGATTGATTTAGCGTATGTTGCCTGCGGACGATTGGAAGGATTTTTTGAATACAATCTCAATGCGTGGGATATTGCTGCTGGAACATTTATTGTTCAGCAAGCTGGCGGAAAAGTAACTGACTTTTCGGGTGGCGATTCCTTTTTGTTTGGCCGCGAGCTTTGTGCTGCCAATGGCAAAATGCATGAAGAAATGTTATCCGTAATAAAAACAAAATGGGGTTATTGATGCAGTTGCTATGAACGGGTAAATTATTTGCTTTACATTATTTGCGCATACGTGTCTAAATTATTATTCATATTAAGTTCATTTTTTAAATTCTAAACAACTCTCGTTACATGAAAAAACACAATCAAATTTTAAAGACCCTTCAACTTTCGTTGATCTTCTTTTTAGTTATCGGTCTATCGGCTATTGCACAGACCAAAACAGAAGATAAACTTCCAATTGATCCAAATGTAAAAATTGGAAAACTCGCTAATGGACTTACCTACTATATCCGCAAAAATGCAAAACCAGAAAAGAAGGTAGAACTTCGTCTGGTGGTTAATGCAGGATCTGTTTTAGAAGATGCCGATCAACAAGGTCTTGCTCACTTTACAGAACACATGGCTTTTAACGGCACTAAAAATTTTAAGAAGAACGAGCTTGTTGATTTTCTTCAAACCATTGGTGTTGAGTTTGGTGCTGATTTAAATGCATACACCAGTTTTGATGAAACCGTTTATATCCTTCCGATTCCAACCGAAAAACCGGAGAATGTAGAGAAAGGATTTTTGGTATTGGAAGATTGGGCCAGCACCGTTGCTTTTGAAAACGAAGAGATTGATAAAGAGCGTGGTGTTGTTCTGGAAGAAATGCGGTTAGGTAAGGGCGCGCAAGACCGTATGAATAAGATAATTCTACCTAAACTTCTTGCCGGTTCGAACTATGCCAATCGTTTACCAATAGGTAAAGAAGATATTCTGAAGAATTTCAAGTATGATGTCATTAAAAGATTCTATCGTGATTGGTATCGTCCAAATTTAATGGCCGTTATAGTCGTGGGTGATATTGATGTTGCAGAAGCAGAGAAGATGATTAAGAGTCATTTTGAAAAATTAAAAAATCCTGCCAAGCCAAGGCCACGTGTTTCCGGACCAATCCCGCCAAGGAAAATTACAGAAGGAGCAGTCGTAACGGATAAGGAGGCAACCAATTCTGTTCTTCAGATTTATTATTCAACCAACGTGTCGAAAGATGAAGTAACCGTTGGGGATTATCGTCAATCCATTGTGAAAAATATTTTTCAGTCGATGTTAGGTCAGCGCATGCAAGAGTTAACACAAACGGCTAATCCTCCTTTTGTTTTTGGAGGAAGTAATTTGGGAGGATTCTTACGCGGACATGAAACGTTTTCTTCTTTTGCCCTTATAGGTAAGGGTGGAGTAGAGCCTGCTATTAACGCGTTGATTCAGGAAAACGAGCGCGCACGCAAATTCGGTTTCACCGCTTCCGAATTAGAAAGGACTAAAAAAAATCTGGTAAAAAATATGGAGCGCGCATATAGTGAACGCGACAAAACAGAATCCGAAGGTTATGCTGCTGAATACATCCGTAACTTCTTAGCAAAAGAACCTATTCCTGGAATTGAAAATGAATTTGCGTATTACAAGCAATATGTAGATGGAATTACTTTAGAAGAAATAAATAAGTACACAGCAACAGCCATCCCAACTTCAGAAAATAAACTCATTGCTATTACCGCACCGGAGAAAACCGATTTTGTATTACCTACAAACGAAAACCTGCTGGCCATTACCGAAGCTGCTTCGAAAGTTGATATAAAAGCATACGAAGAAAAAGTAGTTGCTGCCAGTCTGATAGCAGAGCCACCCACAGCAGGTCGGATCATTTTTCAAAAAGAAAATAAGGAGTTAGGATATTTTGAACTCACTTTAGGCAATGGTGTAAAAGTAATTCTAAAAACAACTGATTTTAAAAACGATCAGGTTGTAATGAGTGCATTCCGATTTGGCGGTCAATCATTATACGACCCAAAGGATCGTTATAGTGCAGAGTACGCAGCAACAGTGATTAGCCAAATGGGCGTTGGTGATTTTTCTCCAACTGATCTTAAGAAAGTGTTAGCAGGAAAATCGGTAAACGTTTCTCCTCGCATCAGTACAACGGCAGAAGGATTGAGTGGCTCTTGTAGTTCTACAGATGTTGAGGCAATGATGCAACTTGTGAATTTGTATTTTACCAAGCCAAGAAAGGACGATGAACTCTTCACATCCTTTGTCAACAAGCAGCAAGCGATGTATCAAAATATGATGTCAGAACCACGGATGGTTTTTCAAGACACGTTGTTACGCACATTATACAAGAACAATCCACGCGGGCCTCATATTCCGAATGCTGCCGACTTTGGTAAAATTGATGAACAGCGCGCTCTGGAAATTTACAAGGAGCGTTTCGCGAATGCAAATGGTTATACGTTCGTGATTGTTGGTGCGTTTGAACTTGATAAAATCAAACCGCTTATCGCTACGTATATCGCAAGCTTGCCTTCCGATAAAGCGGTAACGTCAACCTTTAAAGATATTGGATTGCGTCCTGTTCGTGGTGTCGTAAAAAAAGAGGTACACAAAGGTGCCGAGCCAAAGAGTTTTATCGCCATGCAGTTTACAGGGGAAATAAAATACTCCGATGAAGAAAATTTTAAGCTTCAGGCATTGATTGAGGTATTAAATATCAAACTCATCGAAACGTTACGCGAAGAACTGAGTGGTATTTATGGTGGTGGTATGTATGCCTCGATGAATAAATTTCCTTATGAAAATTATTCCGTTGGTGTTTCATTGCCTTGTGGTCCGGAAAATGTTGACAAGTTAATTGCAGCAACAATGGAAGAACTAAACAAAGTAAAAACAAATGGACCATCAGAAGCAGACTTGAATAAAGTGAAGGAAACCTGGAAAAAGCAACATCAGGAAAGTATGAAAGACAATACCTACTGGATGCGTCAACTTCAGCAGAGTGTTGAGCTTGGCAGTAATCTCGCAGAAATATTTAACTACGATAAAAAAGTAGATGCGTTAACGCCTGCTGATTTAAAAGCTGCTGCAAATAAATACCTCGATATGAAAAACTATGTGCAGGTAGTGTTGTATCCGGAGAAATAGAAGATACCACTCTAAAATGTAAAACCCCTGAGTTCATAATTTCTTCTGACCTCAGGGGTTTTTAGTTTAAAGGAAAAGGGGTTTGGTTTTATTCGTATCTCAAGGCCTTTACCGGATTGATAACCGCTGCTTTAAAGGATCGATAACCAACAGTAAATACTGCGATCAACAAAGTAAGCGCAAATCCGAAGAGAAAAATACCAGGACCCAGCTCGATCCGATAATCAAAATCACTTAAGTAATTGTTCATTGCTATCCAGGCGATTGGTGCAGCGATAACAAAACCAATAAAAATTAAGATCACAAATTCTTTTGAGAACATGAACACAATGCTTGACACGGAAGCACCCAATACCTTGCGCACACCAATCTCTTTTGTCTTTTGATTCGCAACAAAAGTAGCAAGCCCAAATAATCCGATGCACCCAATAAGAATAGAGATGGATGTAAACACAGTTAGCAACACCGACATCTTCTCTTCCTTTTCATAAAATTCTTTGATGTTTTCATCCAGAAACTCATAGGTGAAAATATGCTTTGGATAGGCACTCTCCCACTGCTTTTGAATGGTGGCAATACTCGATTGAAAATTCTTAGGATTGATGCGTATCGCCATGCTATAATAATTATTAATTCGATTGAGCAAAACGGTTGGTTCAATCTTATCGTGTAAAGAGGTTGTGTTAAAATCTTCCACCACACCCACTACCGGATAAAGCTTACGCCAAATACGAACCCGTTTTCCTACAAGTTCAGACGGATCAGTAAACCCGGCCATACGGGCAAACTCTCTGTTTACTACATATCCAGTTGCCGTGTCAAGATCAGCCAAACGATCGCCCGAAAGTAATTTCAATTCAAAGAGATCAATATAATTTCCATCCACCGTTTTAACTTGAGTGTCTTTGCGTTGTTCATCGCTCCAGCCTTCTAAAAGAAAACCAGTGCCTGCTACATTACCCGATGACGGTGCGGAGTTACAAAGGCTCACCAATTCAACTCCCGCCAATCGTGATACTTCATTTTTTAAAGTTCGCATCGTACTTGAATGTCCTGCTGAATCCGGTGTCGGTAATTCTTGTTCCGGAAGAGGTAACATGATAATTGCGTCTTTTCGAAAACCCAAATCCTGCGATCGAAATAAATTAGTCTGATTAATAATGACAATGGTGCCGATGATCAATAATTGCGAAATAGAAAATTGAAACACCACTAGCCCCTTTCGCATAAAGTGTCCGAAAGAAGATTTGTTGGCAGAATCATTCTTCATTACCATGGCAGGTGTATATCCGGATAGAATAAAGGCCGGATAAATTCCTGCCATTACAGAGACAAGCACAAACAGAACCAATAAAAATAAAACGAGAGATTGATCCCGCAAAAGATTAATGGAAAGTTCAAGATCCATAAAGGTATTCAGGTAGCTTAGTCCAAGTTGAGCTATGCCAATAGAAAGAATAATCGATATGAAGGTTACAAGAGAAGTCTCGCCTAAAAACTGAAACATCAATTGACCTCGTGTGCTTCCTAATGATTTACGAATTCCAACTTCTTTGGATCGCTTAATGGCCTCTGCAGTTGATAAATTTATGAAGTTGATGCAGCCCGTGATTATTAAAAACAATCCAATAAAGAAAATCGCCATGATACTACTTCTATTCATTTCCTTTCCTGAATAGGTGTAGTAGCGATCATTAAAATGCATTTCGCTTACCGGTTGAATATTAAAAAGCTCCTTTTCATAATTCTTCTCTCCTACATATTTATCTGTAAAAGCTTGCATCCTATTTTCAACCTGGCTGATATCAACACCATCTTTGAGTAAAAAATAACATTGATCATTGCTGGATATTCCTCCCCATCCACGTTCTTCATATTTCTTTCGAATGGTTTCGAACGAAAGAAACAGGGTGAATGGGAAATCAGTATTGCCCGGAGAATTTTCAACAACAGCAGAAATTTTATAATCTACATCTTGATAATTAAGTACCTCTCCCACCACATCCTCGCTTCCAAAATATTTATTGGCAAGTTCACGCGAAACAACGGCTTCATTCGGTTCATCTAATCCTTTGATAGCATCTCCTGAAAGAAGGGCTCTGTCAAAGGTTTGAAAGTAACCTGGCTCTGTGAATACAATACCTTCATCTTCATTAAATTTTTTAGGTACACCATCATGCTGAGGTATAGTTACGAGTCCGCCACCATCATATCGTGTAAAGACAACATGCTCTACTTCAGGAAAATCATTTCGAAAAGCTCTGGAAAGTGGTGTTGGAACTCCGGGTGTATAGAACGTCTCTTCGTTACCTTCCGATTGGGTCACCACCCGATAGATCCGGCTGTAGTTCGTGTGAAATTTATCGTAGCTAAATACGTGCGAGATTAACAAAAACAGAACAATACTACTGCTTATCGCTAATGTCAATCCTCCAATATTGAAGAAGGCACTGCTTCGTTGACGCATTAAATTTCTGAAAGCGGTTTTGAGGTAATTTCTCAGCATGGACTTTTGATTTGAAAAGTTTGTATTCCAAGATGAATGCCAGTCCTGGAAAGTTCGAAGAAATCCTCTCTGAGCCATTTTTATAAAAAAGTCTGTTCAGTACTGCCCGAACTTGTTCGCCAGCGGACAGAAGTATATCAATACGCCAGAAATTATTTTTGATCAGAACGCGTTAATAAGGCCGAATCCATACTTTTGCATCATGCTACAGCAAATCATTATCGGCATATTATTTCTAGGTGCTTTGGCCTATGTTGGCCGGTTAATCTACAGAAGCCTTCAGGCAAAAGCTGCGTGCGCATCTGCTTGTGGCAAATGTGGTGCTGTTGATTTTGATAAGATCGAACAGCAAATTCAACTCAAAGGGTTAAAGAACAATTGAATCGTCCATTCTGAAATTCCATTCTTCACATAATTATCGTTGTTATAAATTAAGGTAAAAGGATACCTTGAGATCAAATTATCCTCTCCATGCGCACGCTATATATCCTTCTCTTCTTTGCAGTGCTAATAAATGCATCAGCTCAGAATTTAAAATCCGGTGGTGTTCTTAAACCCGAACAAGCCATCATGGATATTCGGCATTACACCATTGCATTAGATGTAGATCCTGTTCAACAATCCATTAATGGTTATACCGAAATTAAATTGATCACCTCACAGTCAGCAAGTGTCTTGTTGTTTGATTTGGTCAATCTTCTTTCTGTAAGTAAGGTATGGGTAAATAAAAAAGAACAACCCTTCACTCATGAAAACGATCTCATTCGTATTAATCTTACCTCACTACTTTCTGCAGGAAACGTAATCGTGAAAATCCAATACGGAGGAAAGCCTGGCATTGCTACTCGTCCACCCTGGACCGGTGGATTTACATGGGCTAAAGATTCAACAGGAAATCCGTGGATCGCCATTACCTGTCAGGGTGAGGGAGCAAAAATTTATTATCCATGCAAAGATCATCCGAGCGATGAACCCAATGAAGGAGCTGAGCTGATCATTACTGTTCCGAAAGGATTATACGTTGCCGGACCAGGCCTGCTTCAAAAGACAACGACAAAAGGAAATAAAAGCACATTCTATTGGAAGACGAAATACACCATCAACAACTACAGCATTCTTTTCAATATCGGAAAGTATAAAGTGGTATCGCGAACGTACACTACTATAGATGGAAATAAAGTACCAATGCAATTTTATGTATTGGAAGAACATCAACACAAAGCACGACACCATCTCGATTTGTTTGAACAATCAGCACGTATGCAGGAAAAATATTTTGGAGAATATCCATTTGTGAACGAGAAGATGGCGATTTGTGAAACACCACACTTAGGAATGGAGCATCAGACTTTGAATGCTTATGGTAATCAGTTTAGGTATACAAAAGTTGGTGGAAAAGATTTTGACTGGTTATTGCATCATGAGTTTGGTCATGAATGGTGGGCCAATAAAGTAACGGATATTGATTGGGCAGACATGTGGATTCAGGAAGGTATCTGCAGTTTTGGAGACGCATTATATACACGCGAAGCAGAAGGCGAAGAGGCCTATATTAAACGCATGCAGCAAACCGCCCGGGCAACACAAAATAAAGTACCCATTGTTCAGGGGAAAGATTTAGACACCGATGTTGTTTACACCGGTGATATTTATGGAAAGGGTGCATTCTTTATGCACACCCTTCGCTATGTCATTGGCGATGAAATCTTTTTCCCTACACTTAAAAAATTAGCAACCGATCCGAAGTACACTTACGACAATCTGGTTGACACCGATGATGTTGAAGAGCTTTTCAGTGCAGCTTCAAAGCAAGATTTAAAACCATTGTTTGACTTTTATTTACGCACCATCAATAAACTGGAAGTTGATGTAAAGCAAGTAGGCAATACTAAATATCAGGTTCAGTTTTTGAATTATGATGGAGCATTACCGATCGACATTAAGACGGATGCAGGAACTCAGCGCACCATTGTGGATAAGAAGGGAATCACTATTACGAATTCAACCTGGCCCGTGATTGATCCGAATGTTTATTATTTGAAAAAAGTAATTCAGGAATAGATTGAAGCGTTTAACATAATAATCAAATGTAAATCTTCAAGAATGTATTTAGTCTCAGCATGACTATCTTTTTTTAGCATAACCCTGACGAGGTAATTCGTTCGTAATAATTCTGCACCACACTCAGTAATTATTTGGAATGGAAAATGTCCTTGGGGCATTCCACAAGTTGAGATATTATTCCACAATTCTATTTTCTGTATTTGTGGGTTGAGGGTGTACCCATTTAAATTGATGCATCCATTTCAATAAAAACCTGACGACAAAACGTTGTGTTAGCAGACGAAGCGAAGAATGTATACATCCAGTGCTTTCCGTGATGTTGTACATTTGATAAAAATTGTCTGGCGTTAAATTTGAACGCAATGCTGAGGTTAAACTTACAATCATGAAAGCATTCAATTATCTCATCCCCATTACTATTATAGGAAGCCTGTCAATATTCGCAGCTTGTGAAGAAGATATTAAAAGTCCTGTGACCGGCCCACCGGTGGAGACGCTACCAGCCAATACTGAATATGATCCAGCGTTTTCTGGTCAGACCAGAATTGGTAGCGTTGAAACGCTAACACCCATAAAAGTGACTGTTCTTACATCAGAGCTAAATGCACCCTGGGGTATCACCAACCTTCCTGACGGGCGCTTACTCATAACCGAAAAAGGTGGTGAGTTACACATCGTATCCGCATCCGGAGAAATCAGTGAAGCTCTGGATGGAATACCATCTGTTAATGCAAGCGGGCAAGGTGGTTTACTCGGTGTGTGCATCGATCCACAATTCGCTTCAAACAGAATGATTTACTGGGTGTTTTCAGAGCAGCGTGAAAATGGCACACTCACAGCAGTAGCGAAAGGTAGATTATCCGATGATGAAACGAGTATAGAGAATGCATCCGTAATATATCGAGCTGAACCAGCATTCAATGGTGACTTACACTATGGTGGCCGGGTTGTGTTCGACACTGAAGGAAATCTTTTCGTTAGTACTGGTGAACGATCTAGCCTCGAAACAAGACCACTGTCACAATCCGTAACGGCTGCTCTTGGTAAAACAATCCGCATTACAACAGATGGTCAGCCTGCATCCGGAAATCCAGACTTTGAGGGTGACGGAGCTTTACCGGAATTGTATAGCATTGGTCATCGAAATCCACAAGGTATCGCTATTCATCCAACAACGGGCGATCTATGGCAAAGCGAACACGGACCACGTGGAGGTGACGAAATCAATCGTGTATCCTCAGGCGCAAATTACGGCTGGCCTGTTATTACGTATGGTATCGAATACAGCGGTGCAACCATCGGTGAAGGTATTCAGCAAAAAGTGGGCATGGCACAGCCTGTATACTATTGGGATCCTGTAATCTCACCAAGTGGCATCACTTTATATAGTGGCAATCACGTGCCTGAATGGGAAAATAATTTGTTTATCACAGCACTTAGCGGTAAGCACATTGCACGACTAATAATAAATAGTAATACTGTAGTGGGTGAAGAACGTCTGCTGGAGGATCAGAACCAACGCTTCCGGGATATTACTCAGGGACCCGATGATGCACTGTATGCCATTACCGATGAAGGCAGATTATACAAGATTGACAAGGAGTAGAGACTCAGCCATATTGAACTGAAAAGAAATTGAACAAAAATCCCGATCACTATGGTCGGATTTTTATTACTGCCTCTGGAGGTCTTTTCCTTGGTCGGTATTCAGGACCTCTTTTTTTCTTTTACATTCGTAATCGGATCATTAGAGAACTCCATGAAAAAACAAACATTTTTATCCATTGCTCTACTACTAACAGCGTTCAATTATGCCTGGTGTCAGGATTTAAAACTCAATGATCTTGAGTATTTCGAGACACAAGGTGTTAATGTCCTGGTGTATAATAATCTTTTTACAGGAGGATTTAATGATGAGAAGAATGCCGGTATAGAATTGATTCACCATGGGGTGAGAACCGCGCAAGGTGGTGCGGTGAGGCTTTCCAATACTCCGGAACAGTGGGATCTTGTTCCTGAAATATTAAACCGAAAGATTGACCGTGTGTCGGGAACCATTGAGGCAACGTTACGATATAAAGATTACGATTTTGATTCGCGGGTGGTTGTCACACCAAAGGGAAAAGGTGTTGAG